>Ga0208822_1000166_pt1 | contig 49350 bp, 38 predicted proteins | sample AD_STIC08_MetaG_FD_184435 | JGI IMG/M metagenome (GOLD analysis project Ga0208822, IMG submission 184435) | Active sludge microbial communities of municipal wastewater-treating anaerobic digesters from USA - AD_STIC08_MetaG (SPAdes) (version 2) | ecosystem: Engineered > Bioreactor > Anaerobic >...
TGATGGTTAAAATTACCAGCAAGAAGGGTGCAGGTAAAGGCATGGTCGCTATTGCTAATCATCTCGATTACATCTCACGTAACGGTAAAATCCAGCTTGAAGGCCATGAAGGCCGCTTACTAAACAGCCGTGCAGATGTAAAAGATATTAAGCAGGATTGGGCGGAAGACATTCCTGAAGTTTCTAAGCGGCGCGAGACTATTAATGTGATATTTTCTATGGCAAAAGGTACACCTGCTGCTGAAGTTAAAGAAGCGGTAAGCGACTACTTAAAACAAGAGTTCGGTGGTAAGTATGAGTACGTATTTGCCTTGCATAACGATACTGATAATCCGCATGTGCATGTCTGCGTCAAAATGGCATCTATTAAAAAACGTAGTAAACGCCTCAATCCACGTAAAAATGATTTGCAACGCTGGCGTGAAGGCTTTGCACAAAGCCTGCGTAAATATGGCATTGCGGCCAACGCCACACCGCGTAAAACGCGCGGCGTGACACAGCAACCCTTACATCAATATCAACTGCATCAATCCGCTAGGCAGCAGCACCCAATTTCCAGAAAATCCGCAAAAACAAACGTTGAAGCGCATACCAAAGAAATTCACGCTTGGGCAAATATCGCTAATGTACTAGCAAAATCTGAAGACCTAAGTGATAGAGCTTTGGCTAAAGAGGTTGTTGCTTTTATGGCTGAGCAACCTATTCGGCAGGTGGGTAATATATCAGTTCAAAAAAGCAACGACGACATATCAATCCCAACTGAACAATTGTCTACTGGAATTAAACTAAAAAAACGGCAGGAACAATTGTCAAAATGAAAAAGGTGCGAACAAGCCGCGGTATTTAGCGGTATGCCAAAATCATGCCTTCTGACCTAAATCATAAGGCATGTAGCTTTTAGCAATTACAAAGCACTAGAATTAGTACAAGTGTAGGTTTTGTTGTTGTATTCAAACTCCGTCATATCGCCACTCAGTTCGCAATCTCTGGCAAATTTGTCATAGTCCACATAAAAACGAACACTTTCAGGAACGCTAGACAACCAACATTCATCAAATAGCTCTTCGGCTGCATCACGTAAGCTAGACTCTGTGATGCTAGGTTCATCCAGTTTTTCAAGAGCTTGGCTTAATGTGTACCCCGCCACCCCAACCAGATAATATAGATTTACTTTTTCATGGTCTTGTAAAAATTCAATATCATCAAACCATATATTCAGGTTAGCTTGGTTAATGCCACAAGCTTCAAATAGCTGCGCGTCGTCACCATCAATAAACTGTATCTCAAATTCTTCAACCAAATTGCCGTAACGGTCAGCATGCACGGTTGACTTGGCCTCATAGTCGTGTGCATCGGTAAAATAAAAACCTGTTGCGTCTCTGTTATAGGGTGTTGCGTGTAGTGTTGTCATAATCTTTTGCCTCACTGTATCGTTCTTAGATTGAAGAGCCGCTTTTGAATTAAAGACTTGCCCCGAATTTGCAGACTTATCAACTCGACCTGCATCGCTCTTGAGTTGTTTCGCCTGCCGATAAGGCTCATGGGGGCTAAGAAAGCGAAGCCAGCAACCAGACAAAATCGCAGTCGCAAGGAAGTTGAGCGAACCGATTGCAGGGGGTCACGAAGTGTTTATGCTTGCTTGGGTTTCACACCGTGGGATTTTCGGTGCTTCGGCGAAGCTAAAGAGTGATTGCTGTTACTAGGTAAATAGCAAAGCAGGGGATATTTTTAGGAAATTTAAGGTGAAATTTACCTTAATAAGTGGATTTAACATTAGTATTTTTTCTAATGTAGATTGATAATCTTATTCAATAAAAATAAGTACATAAAATGATATTAAATAATGCAATATAGCCCTCATCAACTAGCATACTTTGCACATCAACTTACGCGTCGCGCTGCTGCCGATTCTATGGATAGAATGGCTGGAGCATTACTTGATGCGCAAGTTGATTTGAATCCACATCAAATAGATGCAGCTCTTTTTGCTACAAGTAATCCTTTATCCAAAGGAGTCATTCTTGCTGATGAAGTGGGGCTGGGTAAAACAATTGAAGCAGGCTTACTTTTGGCGCAACGATGGGCTGAGCGTAAGAGGAAGCTCTTGATTATTGCTCCAGCCAATTTGCGTAAGCAGTGGCATCAAGAGCTTGCTGATAAGTTTGGCCTTACAGCAACAATTCTCGAAGCAAAATCATTTAAACAAGCGATCAAGAATGAGGAAGCTAACCCTTTTGAATCTAGCAAAATTGTCATATGCTCATATCAGTTTGCCGCATCAAAGGCTGATAGTGTTCAAAATGTAGCTTGGGACTTAGTTGTTGTAGACGAGGCGCATCGCCTGCGCAATGTCTATAAACCAGATAACAAAACCGCTCGTATTCTTCGTGATGCCTTGGCTCATACTCGCAAAGTGTTCTTAACTGCTACTCCACTGCAAAATTCACTGCTAGAACTGTATGGTTTGGTAAGTTTCATTGATGATCGGGTGTTTGGTGATTTAGATAGCTTCCGTACACAGTTTGCACAGTTGCGAGAGCCAGGTAGTTTCGATGAACTGAAGCATCGCATTAGCAGTATTTGCAAGCGTACTTTGCGTCGTCAAGTTGAGGCCTACGTTAAATACACTAAACGAATTCCACTTTTGCGTGAATTTGTGCCTAGCGATGATGAAAAACGCCTCTACAGTTTGGTATCGGAATACCTTCAACGCGACAAACTTTTCGCCTTACCAAACAGCCAGCGACAACTTATTACGCTCGTACTGCGTAAACTGCTGGCATCTAGTACATCCGCCATTGCGGGAGCGCTAGAGTCGCTCATTCGTCGGTTGAATCTAGCGTTAGATGAAAAGCTACCAGCAATAGAGTTGACCGAAGAGCTTGATCAAGATTATGAAGCCTTGGATGAAACAGCAGATGAACTGACTTCAGAAGGCAGTGATGATAGCCGAAGCAAAACTGAGCACGAAATAGCCGCTATTCGTGACGAGATTGCAGATCTTGAAGGTTTTCGTTCGCTAGCCATTTCAATTACAGAAAATGCCAAAGGTACAGCGCTACTGCAAGCTTTGAAAGTGGCTTTTGAGCGACTTCATGAATTAGGCGCTTCGAGAAAAGCCATTATTTTTACTGAGTCTCGCCGAACTCAAAATTACTTACTTTCATTACTTGCTACAACGGAGTACGCGGAAGGGGTTGTGCTATTCAACGGCAGTAATACTGACCAGAAAGCCAAGAAAATTTACACAGACTGGATAGCACAGCACAAAGGGTCAGATCGTATAAGTGGATCACGCAGCGCAGATACACGCGCCGCTTTAGTCGATTATTTTCGATTAAGTCAAGAACCTGCGGGTACGATTATGATTGCCACGGAAGCGGGCGCTGAGGGCATCAACCTACAATTTTGCTCATTGGTAATTAACTATGACTTGCCATGGAACCCACAACGTATTGAGCAGCGCATCGGCCGCTGCCATCGCTATGGCCAAAAACATGATGTAGTGGTGGTGAATTTCTTAAATCGAGATAATGACGCTGACCGACGTGTTTATCAGCTGCTCGATCAAAAATTTCAGTTATTTGAAGGTGTTTTCGGTGCCAGTGATGAAGTACTGGGAGCGGTAGAGTCGGGTGTTGATTTTGAGCGACGTATTGCCGATATTTACCAAAACTGTAGACACCCAAATGAAATTCATTCTGCATTTGAGCAGCTTCAGCTAGATCTTGCAGGTGAAATCAGTGATGCCATGCTTAGCGCCCGTAAATCTTTGCTAGAGAATTTTGATGAGGAAGTGCAAGAGCGACTTAAGATCGCTAAAAAAGATGCCGAAGTCAGTCTTGATCGGCTTGAGCGCCTTTTAATCCGTTTTACTAGGTCAATGTTGGACGGCCATGCTACTTTTGATGATGATGCTTTCGGTTTTACCTTACAATCGTTACCGCAATCTGTGGTTGAGCATACCGATGGAAGTGTTCCATTAGGGCGTTATGAATTACCACGTCGCAGTGATGATGCCCATGTATACCGCATGCAGCATCCGTTAGCGCAAAGTCTACTTCGCATTGCACAGTCTGCAAAGTTAGAGCCTGTGAAACTGCATTTAAACTATGAAGCCTATGGCTCAAAAGTCTCGGTATTAGAGCCTTTAAAAGGGCAAGCTGGGGTCGCAGTAGTTGAGCTGTTGCGAGTAGAATCTCTAGGTACAGCCGAAGAGTACCTATTGGGCGCAGGTCTTGCAGACAGTGGATTGCTTGATACAGAAGTCCTTGATTCTGAAATCATAGAAAAGCTTTTAGCTTTGCCTGGGCATGCTGAGAACATTGCGAATGTAGCTGCCAGCCCAATGCGACCATCGTTATCACCGGAAATGGCAGAAACCGAACAAAATGCTTTGAACTTTTCTGCGGCACATATCGCTGTACCATCAAGTGTCAAAGATGAAATTACACGGCAAAAAAGTCGTATCATTGGGAATATTGAACAAAGAAATTTAATACTCTTTACGCAAGAAAGTGAAAAACTTGATGCTTGGGCTGATGATCTCAAAGTAGGGCTAGAGCGTGAGATTAAGGAGTTAGATCGCGCAATTAAAGAAAGCCGAACCAAAAGCAAAGGCGCGGCTACGTTGGCCGAAAAACTGGGTCATCAAAAAGAACAGCGTACCTTAGAAGCGAGCCGTGATAAAAAACGTCGTGAATTATTTGACCGTCAGGATGAAATTCAAGTAAGGCGAGACAGTCTGATTGATGAGCTAGAAGCGCAGTTGCAACAGCAAATTACGCATAGAACGATACTAAGTTGTGAATGGGTGCTAAGTTAATTTTTGATAACGCGTTAATTGTATTGGAGATTATCACTTTGCCGACGTCGGCAATATGATCAATAAATTAGTGCATTAGCATTTTTGACGTTCTTATTAAAGATTATAATTAGACTAGCCGATTTTCGAGCGTATCAGTTCAGAAAAACGCAATTTAAAACAGGTGATTGATGAAATACAGGAAAATAATAGTATGACGAAAGAGACTGTTCAGGGTATTCAGCCTGAGATGTTCCGCTGGGCGAGAACAACGGTTGGATTGTCTGTTGCAGATGTTGCATCAATGCTTAAACGCCCTTCAGAAGAAATTGAAGCATGGGAATCGGGTGATGATGCTCCTACATATCCCCAATTAGAAAAACTAGCATATCAAATTTATAAAAGACCACTAGCGCTATTCTTTTTACCTGCCCCTCCTGATGAGGTGCTACCTCAGCATGAATTTAGAACTTTACCTAGTTCCGATTTGCAATCATTGCATCGTGATACTTACGTGCAGATTCGTCGCGCTCATGCTTATCAATTAGCACTTAAAGAACTCTTCGACAACAGAAACCCTGTACGAGAGTGTATTTGGCAAACAACTCCATTAAATCCCTCAAATGATATTGTTGAGCAAGCGAAACGTATTCGTGACTTTTTAAATGTATCTTTGACCGAGCAATTGTCGTGGAAAAGTGATGAAATTGCGCTAAAAAAATGGCGTCAGTCGATTGAGTATTCAGGAGTCTTTGTATTTAAAGCAGCTTTTAAGCAAAGCGATATATCTGGGTTTTGTCTTATAGACAGCTATTTACCAATCATTTATTTAAACAATAGTACGACTAAGACTCGGCAAATTTTTAGTTTATTACATGAACTAGCTCATATCCTTTTAGGTATTAATGGATTAAGTAAGTTTGATACTGGATATATTGAATATTTGCCCCCAGCCGAAAAGCGAATGGAGCAATTTTGTAATGCCATGGCTGCTGAGATACTAATTCCAAGTACCGACTTTTACCAGCAGATAAAATCGTTTCCTGACAATATTGAACAGGCTAAAGAGGAGCAGTTTTCTGACCTTGCTAATCGCTATGCCGTTAGTCGAGAAGCGATATTACGGCGATTTTTGGATCAAGGACGGGTAACACGAGGTTTTTACGAGCAAAAAGCAAAATTTTGGGCATCGCAAAAAAAAGCTGGTGGAAGAGGTAATTACTACTTAAACCAAGGTGCATATTTAAGTGACCGTTTTACAAAAGAAGTAGTTAGTAGGCACTATAAACACCAGATTAGCTTAGAACAAGCGGCGGAATATTTAGGCATCAAGCCTAAAAGCTTTGCTGGGTTTGAAGAAAAAGTCCTACAAGGGGCTGGCACATGATTTATGTATTTGATACTAGCTCAATTCATGCCCTACAACACTTTTACCCAAGTGTTTTCAAAAGTATTTGGGGTGATCTAGACATACTTGTTCAGAAAGAGCTGCTAACATCTACGCGTGAAGTTTTTAATGAATTAGAAAGACAGGCAATCAGTGCGGAAGTATTGCAGTGGTCAAAAGATAATAAGCAAATTTTTACCACACCGACTAATAGCGAACTTCAATTTGTCGCGACTATTTTTCAAGTAAAACACTTTCAGGCATTGATTGGTAAACAACAACAACTAAAAGGTACACCTGTTGCAGATCCTTTTGTCATCGCAAAAGCTAAGGTGGCAAATGCAACAGTAGTGACTGAAGAGGGTTGGCTTAGACCAAATGATACACTTACCCCTAAGCCAAATGCAGCGAAAATTCCTAATGTTTGCGCGCACTTCAATGTGCCCTGTGTTGATCTTGAAGGCTTTATGCGACTGCAAGAGTGGACATTCTGAATAATTAGGAAATAAGGAAACTTATGACTGAGCCAACCATAACCTGCCCAAACTGTAAAACTGAAATTCGGCTTACAGAATCATTAGCTGCGCCACTAATAGCTGCTACGCGCAAGCAATTTGAAGAGCAACTATCACAAAAGGATGCTGAAGTTGCCAAGCGCGAAGAAGGTATTCGTGAGAAAGAAAAGCAAATTATAGAAGCTAAGCGGAATCTTGATGAACAGGTCGCCGATCAAGTTGCTGCACAGCTAAAAGCTGAACGTGTTCAGGTAATTGCCGAAGAATCCAAAAAAGCCAAGCTTGCCGGTGCTGCAGAACTAGATGCCAAAGTGCGTGAATTATCTGAGATGCAAGAAATCCTCAAAGTCCGCGATGAAAAACTTGCCGAAGCTCAAAAGGCACAGGCTGAACTCATCAAAAAACAACGCGAACTTGATGATGCCAAACGTGAGCTAGAGCTTACGGTGGAAAAGCGAGTTCAGGATGGGTTAAATGAAGTGCGTATGCAGGCAAAAATCCAAGCTGAAGAAGAACAGAAGTTCAAGGTAATGGAAAAGGAACAGACTATTGCCGCGATGCAGAAACAGATCGAAGACCTCAAACGAAGGGCGGAGCAAGGCTCACAGCAATTGCAGGGTGAAGTGCTGGAGCTAGAGCTTGAGAACTTACTCCGTGCAAAGTTTCCGTTTGATTCCATAGAGCCTGTGGCAAAAGGTGAGTTTGGTGGCGATGTTTTGCAACGGGTTGTAAGTCAGGGTGGTCAAGCCAGTGGATCTATACTTTGGGAATCTAAACGAACCAAAAACTGGAGTGATGGCTGGTTGGTTAAATTACGCGAAGATCAGAGAACGGCAAAAGCCGAAGTCGCTGTTATTGTTAGCCAAGCGTTGCCGAAAGGTGTTGAAGCATTTGACATTGTTGACGGTGTTTGGGTGGCTCATCCACGAGCTCTTATTCCAGTGGCGACCATACTGCGTCATACACTTCTTCAGGTAAATATGGCTAGGCAGGTTTCAGAAGGTCAGCAAACAAAAACTGAGATGGTTTACCAGTATCTGACTGGTCCAAGATTTCGCCAGCGTGTTGAAGCCATTGTAGAAGCATTTTCTACAATGCAAGAGGACTTAGACCGAGAGCGTAAAGTTATTATGAAGCAATGGGCTAAGCGCGAAGAGCAGATCGAGCGTGTAATGGGAGCGACAGTTGGAATGTATGGTGACCTACAAGGGATTGCGGGGAAATCGTTGCAGGAGATTGAAGGGTTGGAGTTGACGGCTCTTGGGGTCGATGATTCGACGGCGGAGCAAGCATGAGTGCAGGCACAAATACCCAAAAGCAGACATCAGCAATGCATGAAATTCTGAACTGGTCTACTGGGCGGCCTGATTGGCAGCGCGATGCACTACGGCGCATTTTGGAAAAAGGCAGCCTTGTAGAGTCAGACTTGCTGGAATTAGAGCGCATTTGCCGAGCCAAGCATCAGGTTGATACCAGCAATTTATCAGCAATTCAGTGTGTTCATCTCACGCAATTGCATTTGCCTCCAGCACCGGGTGCCGCTGAGTCTGTTTCACTCGTCTCCGTTGGTGACTTCAAGAACGTAAACCGACTTCCACCGGGACAGACGATACCTTTGGGTGCGGAAATTGGGCTCACCGTGATCTATGGCGAAAATGGGGCAGGCAAGTCAGGTTATGCACGGGTAATCAAAAAAGCCTGTCGTGCACGAGGCGTGCAACCAATCATTCGGCCCAATGCGTTTGCATCAGCGGTCGCGGCCAAGGCTTCAGCGGAAATCGTATTTAAAGTTGGAGGAGCTGAAGTTCCAGTGAAATGGATCGATGGCGTTAGCGCAGACCCACGATTGGCAAATGTATTCGTCTTTGACTCTTCTTCTGCGGGACACTATGTTAGCGAGGATAGTGCCGCTGCATTCACTCCATATGGTCTTGATGTACTTCCGACCTTATCAAAGGTGTGCGATGCGATTGACGAGTCACTAAAGAACAGCATTATTCAGAAACAGTCGTCGATTACAGGCGCGATAGCCAATTGGAAGTATGATCCCAACACGCAAGTTGGCAAGCTGATTCATGGTCTTTCTGCCACTACAAAAGAAGACGATATAAATACTTACGCAGGGTTAGACGAAAAACAAACTCAAAGGCTTCAAGATCTCCGAGAAGCACTTAAAGCTGACCCACTACAAAAGGCCAAAGAAACACGCGCAGCGGCGGCAAGACTCGATTCGTTTGCTAAGAAAATGGCTAACGTGGCAGTTGATTTAGCTGATGATAAAACTGCTGCTCTGAAGAAACTGCTAGATGATGCAAAGAATGCCGATAGTGCAGCCAAGGCTTTTGCTTCTGGGAAGTTTGATTCTAGTTTCTTAATCGGAACTGGGGCAGACCTATGGCGTACGTTGTGGGACGCCGCACGGGAATATTCTATTTCAGCAGCCTACACGGACCAGGCATTTCCTGTTACGACTGGTGAGGCTCGCTGTGTCCTTTGCCAGCAGGAAGTTGATGACGAAACCGCAAAACGACTTGCCTCGTTCGAAGCATTTGCAAAGGACACAAGTCAACAGTTGGCCGCGAAAGCAGAAAAGGAAGTGGTGGCAGCTGCGAACAAGATTGCCTTGATTACAACGCTTACTGCTGAGCTGGGAAAGGTAGATGCAGACCTTGCGGGGCTGACGGCGGAGCAATGCTCGTTGATTTCCCAGTTTGTGGCTAAAGTGGATGAGCGACTACTGTCGGTAAAACAGAGCTTATCAAATCGGACATGGGTCTCTTCTTCCGGCATTCCCCCCTCACCAGAAGCTGTCATCGGAACATTGCAAGTGTCTCTTGAAGCTCGTGCCAAAACGGAGGAGTCTGCGCACGACCCTGAAACACGCAAGAAGCTTATAGCCGAACGTAGTGAGCTGGAGGCGCGCGAGTGGCTATCTGGCGTCAAGGAGATTGTGCTGACGCAAATCGAGACCTATAAGGTAGTTGCCAAATTAGACCGCTGTCGAAAGGATGTTGCTACTGCACAGATCACAACAAAAAGCTCCGATCTGACCAAACAATTCGTGACGGATGCCTTTCAGAAGCGCTTTAAGGACGAATTGAAGTTGCTTGGGCTTAAAACCTTGGAAGTAGCCTTGGAACCCGTAAAAGGTAAAAAAGGTGAAACCAAGTTTGGCCTTCGTTTTATTTCAGCAAGCAGCCAAAAAGTCGTAGATGTTGCCAGCGAAGGCGAGCAGCGCTGCATTGCGCTGGCAGCGTTCTTGTCTGAGCTTTCGCAAGCGTCTCACCAATCTGCTTTGGTGTTTGATGATCCTGTGTCCTCCCTTGATCATTTCCATCGCGAAAAAATCGCAGATCGTCTTGTCGTCGAAGCTAAACAGAGACAAGTCATAGTTTTTACCCATGATGTTGTTTTTTTGAATGATCTTCTAGCTTTCGCTGATAAAGCAGCAATTCAGCCAAAAGTCCTAACACTGGAATGGAACAATGGAGCACCAGGGCAATATGTGGAAGGACTTCCGTGGGATAGCAAGAAACCTCTCGATTGTTTGTCCGAGCTAGAGCAAAGTCATAAAGTCATCAGTGCCAAGTGGAATCCACAGCCTAATGCTGCAAATATTGAAGCAATGCGCCATGCCTATTCGCGGCTACGCTCAACTTTAGAGAGAATTGTTGAAGTTGAGCTGCTTGATGGAATTGTTTGCAGGTTTGAGTCTCAGATTAAGGCAGGAAATGTCAAAAAATTGGTTGGTATCCCGCAATCTGAATGTGACGAAGTAAAGAGACTTCTTCAAATTTGCCATAATTTAACTGATGCTCATGCGCCCTCAACGACCACAATTCCAGATCCTAATCAATTGTTGCAAGACATTAGCAGCTCAAAGCAGTTGATCACCATAATTCGATCTCGAAAAAAATTAATAACATAAATATGAAAAAACAAAAATTAGAATTAACGTGGATAGGTAAAGATGTGCGGCCTAAATTGGAGCCGCGCATTTTATTGGAGGATCCTAGCAAGAGTTATCACGCGAAACATCGGGTGAGTGAAAGCGATATTTTTGATAATCGTTTGATTTTTGGTGACAACTTGTTAGCTTTGAAGGCTCTAGAAGCTGAGTTTGCCGGTAAAGTTAAATGTATTTACATTGACCCACCTTACAACACTGGTAATGCTTTTGAGCATTACGATGATGGCCTTGAGCATTCAATTTGGCTTGGTTTGATGCGTGATCGCCTTGAAATACTTTGGCGTTTATTAGCGAATGATGGCCTAATGGCGGTTCAAATTGATGACAATGAGTTTGCTAGATTATTCTTACTTCTTGCTGAAATATGTGGCGAGGCAAGCCTAAAAGTAATATGTGTAAAAATGAGTGAACCGAGTGGATTGAAAATGGGTTCAGTTAAACGAATGGGGACAATCCCCAAATTAAAAGAGTACATAATTTTATGTAAAAGAGACGGTGTTCGAAATATAGTTCTTGATCGTATACCTAAAGGATCTTGGGATACTGAATACAATATTTTCTTAAATGGTATTACTAAGGAAGACCGCGACAGAATTTCAGAACTATCTTCAAAAGAAGATGCAACAGATGTGGATATTGAGGAGCTTGATGACATTGCAGCTAAAGTTGTGCTCGGTTCTGTTGCTGTGGCGATCAAGGAACATGGCATTGATAAGGAGACTAAAGATGCTTGGCTCTACGAGAATTCCTGGCGCATATGCCAATGTGCTACTTCAGCAAGTGTTTTAACACTTGCAAAAGAAAAAAGGCTGAAAAACCAAAATTCTGTATTCTTTGTAAAGTCTGTTCGTGGAATACTTTATATGGTGAGGTCAGGATTTTCTGATGAATCTGCCAAGCCACGTGTCCAACTAATATTTGCTGATGAGAATCTTTCCGTACATCCTGGGGACATGTGGACAGATTTTAAAACGACTGGTTTGGATGGTGAAGGTGGAGTAGATTTTAAAAATGGAAAAAAACCTGAAGCACTAGTCGCAAGAATTATCAAAATGGCAACTAAACCAAATGATCTTGTACTAGACTCATTTGCTGGTTCAGGCACCACAGGCGCAGTAGCCCATAAAATGGGTCGCCGCTGGATTATGGTCGAGTTAGGTGACCATTGCCACACGCATATTATCCCGCGCTTACAAAAAGTGATTGATAGTGAAGATCAAGGCGGTATTAGCCAAGCCGTTAATTGGCAAGGTGGTGGTGGATTCCGTCATTACCGCCTTGCGCCTAGCTTGTTACTGCAAGATACTTATGGGCAGTGGGTTATTAATAAAGAGTACAACCCGGACATGCTGACGGCGGCAATCAGTAAACTTGAAGGATTTACTTACGCACCAAGTGCTGACCATTACTGGCAGCATGGCTACAGCACGGAAAATGATTTTATCTACGTAACGACGCAAAGCCTGAACGCAGAGCAATTACATGCTCTATCTGATGAAGTGGGGCATGAGCGTACGTTGTTGGTGTGCTGCGCAGCTTTTCGTGGTGATGCCAACCGCTTCCTCAATCTTACGGTTAAAAAAATTCCCAAGATGGTATTGCAAAAGTGCGAATGGGGGCATGACGATTACAGCTTGAATGTTGAAAACCTACCACAAGCACCTAAAAGTGCAGACTCAGCTTCACAAGCAGGCCTATTTGGTGATGATGAGACTAATAATTCAGGGGATGTAGCATGAGCTTAGAGAATATTGCCCGCTCTATCTCCGGTCGCTTAAGTTTACGAGAGCCGCAAACTGAAAGCCTGCAAAAACTCGCTGCTGCAATAGATGCTGTGCCTAGTCTGCGAGAGCATCAAGCGCGCTCACCTGAAGAATTGGCTGCAATGATTGAGGCGCTAAAAGCACAATTTGATACGCTTACTGACTTTGAACGCGACTTTCCCTCGTTTTGTTTTGCGCTGGCAACTGGCGTAGGTAAAACCCGTTTAATGGGTGCATTCATTAGTTATTTGCATGCGGCATATGGATATAGGCACTTTTTCGTTCTCGCCCCTAATCTCACCATTTATAACAAGTTGATTAGTGACTTTACACCTAATACACCTAAGTATGTGTTTAAAGGCATTGCAGAATTTGCGGTGACGCCACCAGAAGTGATTACGGGCGATAACTATGAGCAGCGCGGTACTAAGAGTTTGTTGGGAGGCATTGAGATTAACATTTTCAATATCTCGAAAATCAATTCAGAGGTGCGAGGTGGTAAATCGCCACGTATTAAGCGACTTTCAGAATACTTAGGGCAAAGTTATTTTGAGTATTTAGCGAGTTTGCCAGATTTAATCTTATTGATGGATGAATCTCACCGTTACCGCGCCAGTGCTGGCGTGAAAGCACTGAACGACCTCAAACCTCTCATGGGTTTGGAATTAACAGCTACGCCATTTGTTGAGGCTGGTAGTGGTAAAACTGTGCCTTTTAAAAACGTGGTGATGGATTACCCATTGGCACGAGCGATTGAGGATGGCTTTGTTAAAGAGCCAGCGGTGGTGACACAGCAGAATTTTAATCCTGCTGACCATAGTGCCGAGCAGCTTGAGCGCATAAAACTCATGGATGGCGTGCGCGTGCATGAAGAAACCAAAGTGCACTTATTAACGTATTCGCAACAAAAAGGTGAAAAACTGGTTAAGCCTTTTATATTGGTTATTGCACGCGATACTACGCATGCAAGCCAGTTGATGACATTGATGCAATCTAATGATTTCTTTGGTGGACGTTATTCGGGTAAGGTTATTCAGGTGGATAGTGTTACAACTAGCGGTGCTGAAGGTGACGAAGTGATTCAAAAGCTACTCGCTGTTGAAAGTTACGATGAGCCTACCGAGATTGTTATTCATGTAAATATGCTGAAAGAGGGTTGGGATGTTACCAATCTTTATACGATTGTGCCGCTACGCGCCGCCAATGCACGCACGCTGATTGAACAATCCATTGGACGTGGTTTGCGTTTACCTTATGGCCGAAAAACGGGCGATGAGGCAGTAGACAGATTAAACATCATCGCGCATGACCGCTTTCAAGAAGTGGTAGATGAAGCAGGTCGTGGTGATTCGCCTATCCGTATGCGTCAACTTAAACTAGACCCTGAAGGGATGGCTTCTAGCACAGCGCGAACTGTACTTGTTAATTCAACCATTGATACCTTACTTGGATTAGATACAGGAAGCACTCATCAATTCACTGCATCTGCTGGAGTTTATATTCCTGCTGCACCAGCCACTCGGCTTTATACAGGTGAACAATCGAAAGTAGCACAAGTAGCGATGGATGTGATTAATGACATGAGTAGAATGCAAAGCTTTGCGCCTACCAGCGCATCATTGTCAACACATGAAGTACAGCAAGAAATCGTCAGACGTGTTGAGGCTATGGTAACGCCTCAACAAGCTGAGTTATTACCAAGTACTGGCTCAAGCATTGCTGATATTGTGAAGAAAACCGTTGAGTTAGTGACGCAACATACGATTGATATTCCTAGAATTTCAGTTGTGCCAAAAGGTGCGGTTAAAAGTGGCTATAAACCTTTTGCCTTAGATGTATCAAAAATACATTATCAGCCGCAAGACCAGCAATTAGTTGGCCGCGGCCTACAAACTGGTAAAGATGTACTTTACGGTCAGGCTTCTAACGTTACGGAGGTAAGGCTTGAGGATTATATTGTCCGCGAATTAATTAATTTTGATGATATTTCATATGACGAGCATGCTAATCTCATCTATAACCTAGCTGGTCAAGCCGTGACTCACTTTAAGTCATATCTCAAAACAACAGAAGAACTTCATAATGTGTTGGCGAATCAATGCAAGTCGATTGCCGATAACATTCATTTTCAAATGTTTCAGCACTACTTTGAAGATGTTTCAGAGTCTGAAGTGGTTATCAACCAAGGATTCACGCCATTAAAACCGAGTGCAATTACCACCGAGGGTGAAGTGCTGACATTACATCAAGCGCCGCCAGAAAAAAGAAAAATCGCACAAGTGGTGTATGGCAGTTTTGAAAAATGTGCCTACACTTACCAAAAATTTCATTCTGATACGGAGCGTATTTTTGCATCAATTCTTGAGCGTGACTCATTGCTATGGTTTAGGCCATTATCTGGCCAGTTTAATATCTACTATCGAGATGGCGTAAATCAGCCCGAGTACGTACCAGATTTTGTGGCTGCCACAACAACCCATAATCTTATTATTGAAACAAAAAAAGCCATGGATATAAACTCGGCTGAAGTAAAAGCAAAAGCTGCGGCTGCCATCGAATGGTGCAAACATGCGTCAGATTACTCTCATAAGCATGGTGGAAAACCTTGGAAGTATTTACTGATTCCACATGATGCGGTGGCTGTTAATAAAACATTAAATGGGTTTATTTCATCTTAATTTAGAAGCTTTCTAAAATCTCTTGCAGCATGTCAGAAAATCAAGCTGGAGGGCATCTTGAATTTTGTCAAAATAGTGTGCTTAAAATAACCTAGCTTGGCACATTAGATTTTCTATTGCCGTTTGCCCTAACTCGAATGTCTCTGCGGCTCTAGTACTCAAAAAAGCCACTTCTTTACGCGACGCTTCTTTATTCCGCCTTTGCTCAGATAATAGCGCTAATTTTTCCCTGAGCTCAATGGCTTTATCTACCTGCGTTAAGTCGCTTTTAGTGTAACTATTTAATAAATCCATCACTGCCTCGCTTTTTTGAGTGTATTCAATTGGTTTTTCGCATTCACTTAGCACATATATTCAACTGGCTCACCTAATCGCTCTGTGCGGTACGGATAATAATCACCAGTTGTTTCACACGTCTTTTTATCGTAAGGCGTGCAGTCTACAAGCCAACATTTAGCCATGGTGAAATGTGGCATTAGTAAGACGTTTTCGTCTTCGGTGCGTATTCTTACCCAAAAGTGCCACTCATAATAACCGCAAAAAAGCCACCTATAACAATATCAAAGAGGCCACGCATAACAGTCGCAAAAAAGCCACTGCCAATATTGAATCAGACAGTGGCTGTCTTATACGGATGACTCAGTAGTTAAAGTTTCAAAGTGCGTAGTTTACGCATAGAGTCGCCTTTTAGATTAATCCGCAATGCACCACTGACCAAGCGGTCAAGAATAGCATCAGCCATGGTAGGATTTCCACCACTCAAGTAATCATGCAAAAGCTCAACTTGAATTTGACTGGTAATCGCTGTTGCCTTGCCCCCAGAGCGACTATCGATGACTTCCAGCAAGTCACCACGACTTTGCGCATTGAGCGTTGCAGCGCCAAAGTCATCTAATATCAGCAAATCCACCTTTGCCAAGGCCATTAGTCTTTTACGGAAACTTCCGTCAGCATGACCTAACTGTAATTCCTCAAGCATCAACGGCACGCGCTGAAATAACACCGACAATCCATGCCGACAGGCTTGATTGCCGAGTGCGCACGCAATCCAGGTTTTGCCACAGCCAGTTGGCCCTGTCAAAATCAGATTAAATCCTTGCCTGATCCAATCAGAGCTATTCAGGTAAGCCATTTGAGCCTTATCCAGCCCACGATTATGACTGTAGTCAATGTCTTCTACACAGGCATTTGCCTTTAACTTGGCGGTTTTTAGAAGCCGTTTAAGCCGCTGATTCTCACGGAAAGTCTGCTCCTGATCAACCAGCATGCCAAAACGTTCTTCAAACGACAACCCTTGTGCTGCGGTACTAGATAGTTGCTCTTCAAAACCTTTGCTCATGCCGTTTAATTTCATTGCAGATAGTTTGTTTATGGTTTGTTGCGTTAACATTAATTAAATCCTTTTTTGTGATAAATGAATGGTCTAGTAGTAATTAGTGGTAATAATCCGCACCGCGAATATTGTCATGATCAAAAGCTGCTTCATCTGCGATGATTGGCTTGTTAGGATTCTGATCCAGATTGTTTTTAAGAATAGAGCGTACATTGATGGTTGCAGTGGCACCAATTTCCAATGCACGTTTACAAGCAGCCTCTAGTCGTTCATGCCCATACTCGCGAGACATTGATTTGATCGAGTTTGCCCAACGATAGCTGAAGTCTCGATGCGGTGCTTTTGAGAATACTACTTGTAAAAATGCATGGGTGCTGACACCAACAGATAGTGCCCAGCTAAGCTCAAGCTCACTATCCCATTGAGCAAAATGACGATGTGCGCTTTCCATATGCAGTGAATCCGTAGATTTCTTCCCAGCCTCATAACTGCGCGCCCAACTGGCAACTCGCTTACCGCCATGCAGTATTTCAATGGTGCTTGCAGTTAAAATAGCTTCCAGCTGTTTACGGACCAACACATGCGGCACACTATAAAAGTGCTGATCAATTTCGACATGGTAATCAAAGCCCGCACGTACTTTTAGGAACTCTCTAAATTGGTAAGGCTGGCTCACTAATGGTTTAAGTGCTGGCTTATCCAAACTATCGAATGCACTTTGGCGCGAACCAGGCAGTTTTTTGAAAGGACGGTTGTTGACGTCTAATAACAGCGATTTTATTGTTGCATTCAGCTCTGCCAGACTGGTAAATTTCTGTTTGCGAATCCGGAACAATATCCATCGCTCAACGATCAATACACCACCCTCGGCTTTGGATTTGTCCTTGGGTTTGTAAGCACGTGCCGGAAAGATCGCAGTACCGTAATGTGCTGCCATATCCAGATAAGTGGGATGAATGACTGGCTCGGTACGGCTCGCTTTGGTAACTGCGGATTTTAAATTATCGCAAACCACCATCACGGGCACGCCGCCGAAATGCTCAAACATACGCACATGCGAAGCAATCCAGTTCTCGCGACGCTGGTTCCAGACCGCTTCTGCATATATGTAATTTGATGCGCCTAATACACCGACAAATATCTGTGCGTGCTGTATTTCGCCAGTGCGCATATTGTGTATCGGTACGGTAGGGCCAGCGTAATCAACAAAGACCTTCTCCCCTGCAATGTGTACTTGGCGTAGCGAACGCTTCAGTGTTTTTTCAAACTCACGGTGCTGTGTGCAGAAATTGCTATAACACATGCCATCCGGATACTTTTTTTTGTATTCCAAATGTAAAAGTTCTAGGGTGGCACCTTTTACCTTAAGCCATTGATGAATCTCCAGCCATTCGGGTACTGGTTTCCTCTTTACTTTTGGTAAAAGAACTGGTGTAAATAAAAGCTGTTCTAATTCAGCATCATCCAAATCTTCTGGTAATGGCCAGCTAAGTCCTGCATTTTGCGCACGACATAAGTAGTCAGCTATGGCATTACGTGATATTTTCAAGACTTGCTGAATCTGGCGTTGGCTCATATTGGATACAAAAGTCAATCGCAATACGTCGCGTATCCTTCTCATGGGTAGTCTCCTGTTAGACATTAAATGGCTCAATAAATAACTTGGATAATTAATGTCATCAGGCCTTTCTGCATGAATGGCTGCATTGGCAAGTGATATGTAAAAAATATCTTTAATTGAATAACGCGCATAGTCTTATCTCCATGGAAAAATCTCTGCCTTTTGGCAGGGTTTAATCTTGTGTATTTGGTTGAATTACCTGACGAACAGGTATAAAGAGACCTCGACCTTGACAGTCGATTGAAGTGCATAGACAATACGGTTTCAAGGCTGCAATCTTGATGTATGTGCCGATGGCTTGGGTCTAACCCAAGCCTTTTGCGCTTCTAAGGCCCGGTTTGCAGGGGTTCCTTTAAGTCATTTTCAATTTCTCCAAATAAATGTTTGTTATTATTGGTTTGTGTTGATTGGCTTAGCCTGTTGCGCCATCCATAGATAAAACTCCGTTGTCAGAAACAAGCGGCTACGACCAACTTTGAAAGAAGGCGGCATTGGCAGACGCAAACTCAATCGGTTTCTTGCTGTGGCTTTAGAAATTTTCAAAACTTTACTTATTTCATCCAGGTTCATCGTTTCCATAGTTCACCTCTGAGTACAATCACAAACATCACGATGTATCATGATAGAAAGATTTGACACTTCAAAACTACCCCCTATTTTGGACACTTGACCTTATGCCGCTGTATATTGACGATACAGAGATTGAATTCAGATTTTGTGCGCCCGTTGCACAAGGGCTGAAAGCAATCAAGTCTGAAATGCAGGGTCGTGCTGTTACCCCCAGCCTTGCGTTGAGCCTAATGAAGAAATATTTCCAGCCATTGATTCCGGAATGTCATCAGGATGTATTGGGGAATCTGACCCAGGCTTCATGGGAAGACTTGGAATTTACATATGCTGAGATGGTTTTTAGAAGTGGCCTGCCTTCAGGCCAACTCACGGAAATTGCCGTTTGCATTAACCTGATTTGTCTTTTTTCGACGCACCCCCCGAGAACCTTCCCAGACCACGAGACGATAGAAATTACTTATTTCTTGCAAGTTTGCAGACAATTGAAACTGGGGATTGAGGACAATATTCGATTCTCAGACAACGGCAGATTTGATGTGTTACGAGCTTGCAAATACTGCTGGCGACAACCAGTGCCTGGACGACTGATATGTGCTACGCATACAGCTGGTGATAAGCATGTCAACATCAAATTAGGGGATCAAGAAGATTCTGATTCAAACTTACCCTTTACCGATTACAAAGAGAGCCGACGTCAAAAACAGGCTTTCGATACAACGCTAAATCAAATTTTGACAAAAGAACTGCTGGAATTTCACGACAGCAGTTTTACGGCACCGATTCTGATGCCTGATGAGAATATATGGCAATGGTTAAACATCAGAAGGCCCTTGCTCAGTGATCTACTGCTGACTCAGCATAAGGCGATACATGATGAGCAGATTGTTGATAGTTTGCTTTCGCTACTGCATAAACCAATCGGATTAACTGAAACGCAGTATCAGCCTTATCTTAGAGCAAATACGCTGATTAAAACTTATCCAATCCTGCTATGGCCTATGTTGTTGCGCGCAGAAGCATGGCTCACAGCAAGAAAAACATTGCGGGATAACTGGGGCGGAAAACGGACATCTGGTTTAGCGTAATAACGCTACACTCTAATCAAAACAGCTTTTGATGCTTTAAGGCTGGTGTGTGAAAGTGTGCCAGTTACTTAAAATCTACAAGCAGATTGCATTTGGTTATTGTTTAATTTTTTTGGGTGACAGCCACTTTTACTCTGAAAAATCAGTAATAAAGTATTATACTAAATTATGATATACTTTTTCTATAGTCTAATAAAATACTAAATTAAACATCAATAGTTAGGTTTCCGCAAATTGTAAAACTGTGCTTTGTAAGTTTTCCCAACTATACTGACTAGCACTCCAGTTGGCCAGCCAAAGACAAACAATCCAGACATGGCAATTTTGCCATTTAATGCAAAAAGCACGTAAAGTTGTCCAAAAAATGCAACTAGCATTGTATGACTATCCTCAAAAATTTGAGCTTGAAATAAAACCTTATATTACACTTCATAAAGTACTTACTAGCAGAAAAACTACTCTTTACCACTGTTTAATTGTATCAACTGAAAGAAACTGGTAAGACTCAAATCAACTTCAGATGCAAGGGTCTTTTCATCCAATTCCAGCATTAATTCAAATAACAATCCGGTAAGAACTGCTCTGAACGTCACTGCAAGGACGTACAGTTCCTCCTCATCAATACTTTTTGGTAACTCTCCATTTAATATGGCAGATTTCAAGACTTGCTCAAAATACGCCTTTAAATGTAATCTTATCGATGTCAAACGCAAGTGGACTGGGGATTGATTGTTGGTCAAAACAGAGGTGTGCAAAAGAATTTTTGCGACTCTTAATGCATGCGGCATTTTAATGGTTTCCAGAAAAGCCGCTTTGATTCTATTACATGAGTCTTCAAAAGACTGGCCTGGGCTGACATCCTCAATCGGGAATCGTACACTTTTCAATACTGCACACAAAATTTCATGCTTATCACGAAAGTGCCAATAAACAGCACCGCGTGTCATACCTGCTCTAAGGGCAATATCTTCAATTGTGCTGTTACATACGCCTTTTTCACAAAATACATTTTCTGCGGCTTCTACTATCTTCTGGCGTGTTTCTTCCGACATCTCGCTATTTTTACGACGGATACCCAATGATCTTGTGCTTGTATTCATTTGATTTCCTTTCTATCACACGATGGCTATAGCTAAGGAGACCTCGTAACAAATGCGAATGCATATAATGAGTAGTTAATTCCAGCCTCCGCCAAGCACTTTATAAAGTGCAACTCGATTTGCTGACTCAATCAGTCGAATTTCGATCAAATCAAGCTGAGACAGGTAAAGCGCACGCTGCGAATCCAGCAAACCGAGATAACTATCAATGCCGCTCTTATAGCGCGCTTCAGACAATGTGAAGCTGGCTTTAGTCGCCTCGACCAGTTTGCGCCGGGCGTCTAGTCGTTCTGCTAAAGTAGATTTTTCAGCAAAAGCATCCGCCACCTCACGAAAAGCCGTTTGAATAGCCTTTTCATACTGAGCCACATTAATTTCACGCTGTACTTTTGTAGCTTCCAGGTTAGCAGTTAGCCTGCCAGCCTCAAAAATTGGCAATTTAATCTGCGGTATAAAACTCCAGGTACCACCACCGCCACTGAACAAACCACCCAGAGAGTCACTGGCAACACCTGCACCGGCTGTCAGCGTGATACTTGGGAAGAAAGCCGCACGCGCAGCTCCAATATTTGCATTAGCCGCACGTAAAGCACGTTCGGCTTGCAGAACATCCGGACGACGTGTCAGCACCTCTGAAGGCACCCCGGCTGGCACTTCTGTTATTGCGCTAACAGAATCGCTTAATATGGCAGGTAACAGATCAGCAGATACTGTTGTTCCGACTATCAATGCAAGCGCATTTGCGTCTTTTGCTTCTTGTGCTATATAGCGTGCCACATCGGCACGTGCACTTTCCATCAGAGTTTCCGCCTGACGGACATCCAGCGCTGAACCAACACCCACTTCAAAAGTACGGCGAATCAGCTCATAGGATTTCTGCCTGGTCTCAAAAGTGCTGAGAGCAAGCGCCAAGCGCTCCTTATCAGCAGCAAGTATAAGCCATACATTAGCGACTTCGGCAACGAGGCTGATCTGTGCACTTCTCTTTGCCTCTTCAGTACCTAAATACTGCTCTAACGCTTGTGCATTGAGGCTACGAATACGTCCAAAGAAATCCAGTTCATACGCAGAGAAACCAACCGTTGCACTGTATTGATGCGTTGTAGTTGCATCACCGCTAGAAGTCAGGTCACCCGGTAAACGCTGTGCGGTTTCTGTGCCGGTGATACCTATGCGCGGAAACATATCCGCACGCTGAACACGATAGAGTGCACGCGCTTTTTCTATATTAAGTGCAGCAACGCGTAAATCACGATTATTGTTCAATGCCAGGCCGATTACTTCGCGTAACTGGGCATCGGCAAAATAGTCCTGCCATGGAATGTCACTCAACTGAGTTGCAGATGATGCTGCCTTCGCGTCGGCATTTGGGAAAGTCTCCGGCACAGGTGCCTGCGGACGCAGGTATTCCGGTATCAGGCTACAGGCATTGGTTGTAGCAATAGCTACTGCCACAACCAATGTTTTCAATTTAATCATTCCTTATTCTCCTCGGCAGTCATTACCGCCGCATTAGAAGCTGCTATTTGCGGCTTATCTTTAAATATTCTCTTGATCACGACGTAGAACAGAGGAATAAAGAATATACCAAGCATAGTTGCAGCAACCGTACCGCCCAGCACACCGGTGCCAATGGCGTTCTGACTGCCGGAGCCAGCGCCGGTCGATATCGCAAGTGGCAACACACCAAAACCGAATGCAAGTGAGGTCATCAAAATAGGCCTCAGACGCATACGGACGGCATCCAGGGTCGCTGTTAACAGATCCTTGCCCGCTTCCATTTCCGATTTCGCAAATTCCACAATCAGAATCGCATTCTTGGATGAAAGACCTATCGTTGCCAGCAAGCCAACCTGGAAGTAAATATCATTGGACAAACCGCGCCCCGTTGCTGCCAGCAATGCACCAAGCACACCAAGCGGCACCACCAGCATCACAGCAAACGGAACTGACCAACTCTCATACAAAGCCGCCAGACAAAGAAACACAACCAGCAAAGACAGCGCATATAAGGCTGGCGCCTGTGAACCTGTTGCGCGCTCTTCATAGGAGGTGCCAGTCCATTCATATCCGATGCCTGGTGGCATTTTAGTCATAATCTCTTCTACTGCTGCCATAGCCTCCCCTGAAGACATTTTTGGCGCAGCCTGGCCAAGCAATTCAACAGCAGGCTGACCGTTATAACGTTCCAGACGCGGCGAACCGAAAGTCCAGTGCGCACTGGCAAAAGCAGAGAATGGCACCATCTCGCCCCTTGAGTTACGTACGTACCACTTGTTTAAATCTTCCGGCACCATGCGCGAATGCGCATCACCTTGCAGATAGACCTTTTTGACACGGCCGCGATCTAGAAAGTCGTTGATGTAACTACCACCCCAGGCAGTAGATAATGAATCATTAATATCAGCAACCGTTACGCCTAGAGCACCGGCCTTCGCATGGTCGATATCAAGTCGATATTCAGGCGTATCGTCCATCCCGTTCGGACGCACGCCCATCAGGCGCTTATCTTGCGATGCCATACCAAGAAACTGGTTACGTGCAGCAATCAAAGCCTCATGCCCCAAACCGGCACGGTCCTGCATCTGTACATCAAAACCATTAGAAGTTCCTAATTCAATCACTGCTGGCGGTACGAAGGCAAACACCATGGCCTCTCTAATTTGCGAGAAAGCCCCCATCGCTCTACCGGCTATAGACTTTACATCCATGCCAGGCTTACTGCGTTCTTCCCAGTCTTTCAAGTTTATGAAGCCAATCCCCATGTTCTGACCGCTACCGCCGAAGCTGAAACCTGCCACGGTAAATATGGCTTTCACAGTATCTTTTTCATCTACAAGAAAATGATGCTCAACTTTTTTAAGCACTTCAATGGTTCGTTCCTGTGTGGCACCGGCAGGCAGCATAATCTGATTAAAAAGAATACCTTGGTCTTCTTCCGGCAGAAATGATGTCGGCATGCGTACAAATAAAACACCTAATACAACGACAATAGCTATGTAAATAATCAGGAAGCGTGTACTGCGTTTTAATATACCGCTGACCGTAGCTTCGTAACGCTGCGTGTTGCGGTCGAACATACGATTAAACCAGGTAAAGAAGCGACCGAGAAATCCACTTTCACCGTGACCATGACCTTTTTGAACAGGTTTGAGCATCGTTGAGCACAACGCAGGCGTAAACACAATCGCAACCACTACCGACAGCGCCATTGCAGCTACAATCGTAATTGAAAACTGACGATAAATTACACCGGTTGATCCGCCAAAGAAAGCCATTGGTACAAAAACAGCAGAAAGTACCATGCCGATACCAATCAGCGCGCCGGTGATCTGATCCATAGATTTACGCGTAGCTTCTTTAGGTGATAAACCTTCTTCCGTCATCAACCGCTCAACGTTTTCAACCACCACGATCGCATCATCGACTAGCAAACCGATAGCCAGCACCAGGCCAAACATCGTCAAGGTATTGATTGAAAAACCAAAAGCAGCCATGATGCCAAAGGTACCTAACAGCACAACTGGAACAGCAATAGTCGGAATCAGTGTTGCGCGCAGATTCTGCAGAAACAGGTACATCACTAAAAACACCAGCACCATTGCTTCTACCAGCGTTTTTACAACCTCCTGAATAGAAAGTTTCACAAACGGCGTTGTGTCATAAGGCACGAGCACAGTCACGCCTGCCGGGAAATATGGCTTGAGCTGTTCTAATTTTGCACGCACGGCATCCGCTGTATCCAGTGCGTTTGCGCCCGGGGCCAGTTTAATACCGATACCGGCGGCAGGCTTGCCGTTCAGGCGTGCGATAGTACCGTAATTTTCAGCACCGATATCCACTCTGGCAACATCACCAAGACGCACTTCACCACCTTCTTTTGAACTGCGCAGAAGAATATTTCTGAATTGCTCGGCCGTCTGCAGGCGACTTTGCGCAGTGATAGTGGCGGAAAAACCCTGACCTGGCAGTGCCGGAGTTCCACCAAGCTGGCCTGCAGCTACCTGCGTATTCTGCGCGCGTATCGCAGCCTTGATATCAGCAGCAGTCAGTTTGAAATTATTCAGCTTGGACGGATCCATCCATACACGCATTGCATATTGCGAACCAAAAATCTGCACCTCACCGACACCGTTAACACGAGATAATTGATCCTGTACCGTTGCAACGATAAAATCAGACAGGTCATTCGCCTCCAAACTCCCATTCTCAGAAGCAAAGCCAATTACCATCAGAAAGTTACGTGCGGACTTTGCTACAGTGACCCCTTGTTGCTGCACTTCCTGCGGCAGAAGCGGCAATGATGACTGCAACTTATTCTGAACCTGCACCTGGGCAATATCAGGATCGGTACCTGCTTTAAAAGTCAACGTGACAGTCGCCCGACCAAACCCGTCACTGGATGAGTTCATATAAATCAAACCATCCAGCCCGGTCATTTTCTGCTCGATCACCTGCGTGACTGAGTCTTCAACTGTTTTCGCAGAAGCACCGGGATAGTTTGCATTGATAGCGACCTGTGGCGGTGCAATAGCAGGATATTGCGATATCGGTAAGCTCAGTATAGAAAGAGCACCGGCCAACATGATAACGATGGCAATAACCCATGCAAAAATAGGACGATCAATAAAAAAGCGTGCCATAGTCAGCTACCTCACTTAGCCACGGCAGCAGCCGCGTTTTCTTGTGCCACGGCAGGCTTGGCTTCTTGAGGATCAACCACTGCATCGGGTCTCGCTTTTTGTAATCCTTCTACAATCACACGCTCGCCTGCAGCCAGTCCTTCAGTCACCACCCATTTATCATTAATTGATTGCGCAGTCTTCACTATGCGTGGCTCAACCTTATTTTCGGCATTCACCACCATCACGGTCGCATTACCGCGTGGGTCACGGCCTATAGCAGCATGCGGTACCAGAATTGCATCGCTTTTTACACCCTGCGTCATGCGCGCGCGTACATACATACCAGGCAATAGCTGGCCTTTTGCATTTGGAAACACTGCACGCAATGTCACACTACCGGTACCTTGATCCACAGTGACTTCTGAAAATGCAAGTTTGCCTTCTTTCTCAAAGATACTGCCGTCTTCCAGCACCAGCTGTACAGAAACAGTGTTGCCGCCTGCACTCTTCAATTTTCCTTGTTCCAGATCACGCTGCATACGCATTAACTCAGCACTGGATTGCGTAACGTCAACATAGATTGGATTTAATTGCTGTACTGTTGCAAGCGCATCAACCTGATTAGCGGTCACTAATGCGCCGGGGGTGACGGTTGAACGACCAATACGGCCTGAAATAGGTGAAACCACTTTTGTATAAGCAAGGTCAATTCTGGCCTTATCCAAAGCGGCCTTTGCTGCAGCGACTTCAGCTTCTGCTTGCTTCAATGAAGCGTCAGCCTCATCATTAGCCTGTTTGCTTACCGCCTCGATTTTAACCAGCTCTGCATAACGCTGGGCTTTTAACTTTTCAGAACCGACACTAGCCAATGCTCTAGCAAGATTAGCCTTAGCACTGTCATAAGCAGCTTGGTAGACTGCAGCATCAATCTGATACAGCAACTGACCTGCTTTTACTTCACTGCCTTCTTTAAAAATACGTTCTTTAATAATGCCGCTGACTTGCGGCCTCACCTCTGAAATCAGGTATGGTGCTGTACGTCCAGGCAATTCGTTAACTGTCGGCACACTCTCGTTCGCTACTTTAACAACAGTTACAGTTGGTGGCTTAGCATTGGAATTAAGCGCGTTTTCACTTTTTCCACCACATGCAGAAAGAATCAGAACGGTTGTTAGCGAGAGGATATTCAGATATGACATATCAAGTCCTTGTTGTACTCATTTAGAATGTAACTGTAACTATCTGCTGTACCCTAGGCTAATCATTAACTATCAATCTATTATCAGCACTATTTAATTACAGGATCATTATAGGAAATTATCTTTCTAGGAAGATACTGTTGCAATATTATCTTTCCTGAAAGATAATTGCAAGACTATTTTTGAAAACAGAATTCAATCATGCACAACAGAATTGCTTCCCTATTGGATGCGCATAAAAAATATTGGCCAGAATCAAATAATGCCCAATTATTGCCCTTAAGATTTTCACTGTTTTACGCTCAATTAGAACAACACGCGCGCGCAACCGAAATCATAGCGGCCAATCATCTTAGCGTAGCCGAGTTCGACGTACTTGCTACGCTACGTCGTTCACCGCCACCCTATGTATTAACACCATCAGATATTCAGAACTCAATGCTGATCAGTTCCGGCGGTCTAACCAAGGTGTTATTGGAACTGGAAAGTAGAGGGTTTGTTTCACGCACTTCAAACGAAAGCGATCGGCGTATAAAACCAGTGATGCTCAACATCAATACTTTGTCGATTCTGAATAAAGTGATGATTGAACTTGAAAATGTTTTTAAGGATTGGGTTAATAAGTCGCTTACCAATACTGAAATCAATCAACTTACAACATTACTCATGAAGCTCACTAGCTAAATTAAGTTTGAGAGCGCAAAAAATTATGTATAGCACTAAAACATTCCAACGCTGTCAGCACTACTGGTACGCTGAATAGGTGGCCCTGAAAGTCCGTACAGCTGGACATGCCTTAAACAATATGGGAAGTCTCCAGTTGGCAAGAAAGTGTCCAGTTAGAACTAGTCTATGAGAAAGGGGAGCACATTTCTTTTGACATAATGAGTTGAGAATTGAAGTCAACAGTAACCCATTGTTTTGAAAATCTTTCGTTAAAATCCCTAAGTTCAAGTTCGGTAAACTCTGTTTTCCTTTGCATGTGAAATTCCCATGCTCGACTACGACCCTCTATTAGAAATGCTCAAGAAGAGTGGTTTGCCGCTTCGCGCGGCATGGAAACGAACAGGCTACACGGCAGTTGGTCGATGAGGGAATGGCCTACCGATCCGCGCCACCAGCGATCAAGGGCTGAGCGGCGGCGGTGCCCAACAATAACGAGATCGGCTTCGACCTTGCCAGCGAAGGCACCAATGACCTCGGCCGGCTCCTCCCATATCCTGATGGAGCCGGCGGCGTCCAATCCCGCCTCGCGCAGGCGTGCGAGGCCTTTTTCGAGGATGGCGCTGATGTAGGCCCGGTCTTTTTCCGACAGGTCTTCGGACAACGGGCCGGCGGCCAGGAAATAGGGGGATAGTGGCGGCACGACCGCGAGCAGGTGACAGCTAGCGTTGAAGCGGCTTGCAAGTGCGATCCCCTCCTCAAGCGCGTCTCGGCACTCGGCGCTGCCATCATAGGCGAAAACGATAGTCTGAAACATGCGCATTGTCCTCCGATAGTATTAAAAGTATGTCGGCGATTTAGCAGGCGATTACAGTCGCACATTCGGCAGTGCTGCCGTCACTCCATCGCCGCGTGCACATCGTTCACTGCGGATTTCTTCGGCGACGCCCGCAACAGGATTATCAGCGGGATGGCGGCCACAGTGATCCACATCATCAGCCGGAAGTCCTGCAAATAGGCCAGCGTGGCGGCCTGGCGCGTCACCTCGCCGTTGATGGCCGCCAGCCCCTCGGGCGTGGTCAGATTGTAGGCGCCCGCCTCGACCGCCTGCCTCAGTGCCAGATTGAAGGGGTTGATGTAGTCGGCGAACGCGGCATGGTTAGCCTGCGTGCGTTGCGCCAGGTAGGTAATCACCACCGAGATGCCGATACTGCTGCCGAGATTGCGCATCAGGCTGAACAGCGCCGTGCCTTCATTGCGGTAGCGCGGCGCCAGGGTAGCGAAGGTGATGGTGGATAGCGGCACGAAGATAAACCCCAGCCCCAGCCCCTGTGTGATGCCGGTTCGTACGATGTCCCAGCCGTCGATATCCGTGTTGAAATTGGTCATTTCCCACAGGGACAGGCTGGTCAGCATGAGACCCAGTAAAATCATGTGGCGCACGTCCACCTTGCCGGATAACTTACCCACGGCGATCATGGCGAACATGGTGCCAACGCCGCGCGGAGCCATCAGATAGCCGACATCGATCACAGGATAGCCCATCAGGTTTTGCATGAATGGCGGCAGCAAGGCCATCGTGGCGAGCAGAATGATACCCACAATGAAAATGAACAACAGGCCGACACTGAAGTTGCGGTCCTTGAACAGCCCGGGTTCGATGAACGGATGCTCGTGCGTGAATATGTGAGCGATGAAGAGATAGAGCGCCAGGCCGGAGAGCATGGCCTCGATTACCACTTCCGGGTTGGTAAACCAGTCAAGCGATTCGCCGCGATCCAGCATCATCTGCAGCGCGCCGATGCCGAGGCTCAGCAGCGCGAAGCCGAGAAGGTCGAAGCGTCGCGTGCGGTCGATCGGCGTTTCACGCAGGAACGCCGCCAGTCCGAGCCAGGCCAGCACACCGAACGGCAAGTTGATGTAGAACACCCAGCGCCAGTTGTAATACTCGGTTAGCCAGCCGCCGAGCGAGGGGCCGAGAATCGGCCCCACCATCACGCCCACGCCCCACATCGCCATCGCCGCTCCATGGCGCTCGCGAGGATAGGTATCGAGGAGCACGGCTTGCGACAATGGCACGAGGCTCGCGCCGAATATCCCTTGCAGCAGGCGAAACAGAACAATCTGGTTCAGGCTTTGCGCCGCGCCACAGAGCATCGATGCCACCGTAAAGCCGACCACCGACCACATGAAAATGCGCTTGCGTCCCCAGCGCGCCGAGAGGAAACCGGTCAGTGGCATGAAGATCGCCGCCGCCACGATATAGGAGGTCAGTACCCAGGCAATCTGATCCTGGGTCGCGCCCATAGTCCCCTGCATGTGCGGTAGCGCAACGTTCGCGATCGTGGTGTCCAAAGCCTGCATGATGGTCGCCAGCATGACCGACACGGTGACCAAGCCACGATGTGCGCTTTCCGGGTTTGCGGCTGTCGTGGCGGCAGTCATTGTTTGATCTCAGAGCGAGAACCCAAGTACGCGACGGCGATGGCCGGTGTCGATTTCCACGGTGGTGCTCAGCCCTGCGCGCAGTTGCGGCATGGTCGGTGCGGCTTCGATCTTGATCCGCACGGGCACCCTCTGCGCGATCTTGACCCAGTTGCCGGTGGCATTCTGTGCTGGGATAACCGAGAACTCTGCCCCTGTGGCGGGACTCAGGCTTTCCACCACGCCCTTCCATGCCGCATCGGGGTAGGTATCGACACGGATGGTGACAGGTTGGCCCGGATGAGCGTAGGTGAGATCGGTCTCGGTGAAATTGGCTTCGACCCACAAGTTGCCGCTGACCACCAAGGCCAACGCTATGGAACCGGCGGCGACATACTGCCCAGGCTTGGGTGGCTTGCTCACTATGCCGGGCAGCGAGGCGCGCACCTCGGCCCGCGCCAGATCGAGCCTGGCTTGTTCCAGTTCGGCCAGCGCGACGCGATAGCTTGGGTGGCGCTCCACTGGTGAATCGACGCTGCCGCCTAAGGTTTCCGCGATGCGCTTCAAGTCCTGGTCCAATGCGCTGATTTGCTGCTCAGCGAGGTCGGTGCTTTGCTTCGCATCGTCGAACTTGGAAGCGGAAATGAAATTCTTGGCCACCAAATCGGCTTGGCGTTGCTGGTCTTTCTGGGAGAAGGCGTACTTGATTCGGGCCAGCGCGATTTCCGCCTGTCTCTCGCGGTAACTCGCTTTGAGCGCTGCCAGATCGGTGCGCACCTGCGCCAATTTGGCTTCGGCTTTGGCTACGGCTACCTGAAACGGCGCAGGATCGAGCCGGAACAACGGTTGGCCGGCATTGACGGATTGGTTTTCATCAACCAGTACTTCCGTAACCGTGCCGGACACCGCGGCGCTGACGGGGACCTTGTCCGCCTTGATATAAGCATTGTCGGTTTCGACGTAGCGCCCGCCCTTGAGGTACACAACTCCGACTACAAGCGCGGCGATCAATGGAACCACAACCAGCAGGATCAGCCGTTTCAAGCGACGCTTGGGTGGTCGTACATCGGCGATGGTTGTTTCGTTGTCGATCAATGCATTGCTCATGAACAGGTGACTCCAGTAATAGCGTTGTTTCGCGGGTTATCACCGCGAGCCAAGGTTGTCGCGCATCTTGCGCAGTGCGACGAAGAGCATGGCGGCTTGTTGTTTGTTGAGATCGCGCAGGGCATCGGCCTGTATCGCCTCGGTGACCTGTCTGATTGCGGCCAGGTGGGATGTTGCGGCAGGTGTCAAGAACATCTGATATGCCCGCCGATCTGCGGGATCGGAGCGACGTTCGACCAATCCGGCATCCGCCAGTTGATCGATCAACCGGGCGAGCGTGATGGGTTGCACTTCCAGCATTTCTGCCAAATCGACTTGGCGAACACCTTCATGGCGAGATAGGTAAACGAGCGCCCGAGCCTGCGCTAGGGTAAGAGAACTCCCTTCAAGGCGCCGCTGAAAGTTCTGCCGAAGCAGGCGAAAGACGTCCGCCAGAAGAAAACCGAGACTGTCACGCTGCATGTCCAAGCACCAAAGTAGTAAGCATTGCTTATTATATATTGAACACTTTGTGACTCGCAAGGCGAGCGTCGGCACGGGCGCTACCGGAATTCTGCACTATGCGCGCGTCATGCCAAGTGGCGCCTTCGTTTAAGGCGATGAAAAACACCTTGATATGAAGGCGTATGCGGGAGTGGATGGCAGGTCCAAACTCAGCCATTCAATCATCAATATTGCATTTAGCTTTGGATCATTACTTGTAAAAATTGGTGCGTATAGTAAGTAGAGTAGCCTGCAATAATTGCGGAAATACAATTTACCTATCTGCAATCCAATATTTCTGATCATTAAAAAAAACTGTGATATTTCCATCACCAGCGTCAACAATGTTCTGAATAGGCAGAGTTTTACCTACTTTTCTAGGTAGTCCATGAAAATAAGCCAAAGCTACTGTGAGATGAAGCCAAGTGTGTGACGTTTGAATATATTTTACAATCGTATTCGCAGACATGCAAAACTTAAGAATCAAATTACGTCTGAATTTGCCAAAACTTACATGCAAAATACAGAGAAAAATGCTGCATAATAATCAAACTTGCCCTGCTACAAAATCGGGTCTGACTCATTAGGAGGATCACCAGCATGAAAAATGAAACAGGTAACAATATTGGAGGCGGTAACGATACGGCCGCGCTCGAAGCTGAAGTGCGTAGCGCCGTCGAACAGGATCACGATTTACAGGAGGTTGTGCGGCAGCTCACCTTGCGCAAGATCAGCGCGGAATCACATGATATCGAATCTCTGCGGCAGATTGCAAGTGCCGTGCTGAGTGGCGCTCGGGCTGGAGCGCAAAAAGAGTTACACCAGTCAGCTGCGCAAATCGAAATCACACGAGCGCGTCTTAAACAGGTCGTTACAGGGTTGGATGCGGCGCTGGCACAGTTTGCCGAAGCCTCTAAACTGGCGTTGGAAGAAGCGGCGGGTCGGGCGCAGACATTTTCCAGTGAAGACCTCGTCCGCGCACGGACCGATCTGGAAAGTCTAGAGACGATGTTTCTGGAAACCTTGCAAAGCTCGGCCTTGGGTGCCAAGGACGCGGCGGGAGATATCCTCCACGACCTAGCCTCGCACGTCCGTGTCTATGGTTCAGCCGTGGGCGTGCAACTGAAGGATACACTGGCTGTTATTACGCACCAGCTTGGCATGGCGGGACGCGCTCAGGTTGGGGCTGGTCTGCATCTAGCACAAGCCACTTCCGAATTGTTGCGTCAAATCGCTGCCGGCGTTCTCACTGGCTTGGCTGATCACGTCAAGCCTGAACATCCCCAAGACCAGGAAAACTGATGCTGTGGCAGGCGCTGACAGCGATACGCGACCTTGGCCGTCTTCACGACATTGCCTCAATCCTAGTTCGCTACGGTTTCGGCGACATGGTTCGCCGGATAGGTCTGGCCAATGCCTTGGAACGAGCTGGGCGTGCATTGCATTGGAGCAATGCAGAAGAGTTCGCGCACCTTCCTCCTCCCGCTCGGGTGCGGCGGGCGCTGGAGGAGATGGGACCAACTTTCGTCAAACTTGGTCAGGTACTCGCGACCCGCGTTGACCTATTAGAATCGGAATGGATTGCCGAATTCGGTAAGCTGCAGGACAGTGCACCCGCTGCACCTTATGCCGAGATATGTCAGCAGCTCACTGAAGATCTAGGGGCACCGCCCGAGGAAATATTTACTGTTTTCGATCCCGTCCCGTTGGCCGCCGCCTCCATCGCGCAAGTGCACCGCGCCCGCCTCGCAGACAGCAGTGAAGTGGTAGTCAAAGTACGTCGACCCGGTATACGACCGATCATCGAAGCCGACCTACGCTGGCTCTCAAGGCTGGCAGAACTAGCTGAGATGGAGAGCCCGGAACTGCGCAGTTTCCACCCACAGGAAGTGGTGCGGCAGTTTGCCCAGTCACTTAGGCGTGAGCTCGACTTTGCCGGTGAATGCCGCAATGCCGAGCGAATCGCAGAAAATTTTGCAGGGTATACTGACAAAGACGAGTCCATTGCAGAAGCGGTGCTTGAAGTATCTTCGGCACTCCCGATCATCATTACCCCCCGAGTTTATTGGGCATGGACTTGCGAGCGGGTTTGCGTGCAGGAATTCATCGACGGTATTTCAGGACGCAAGCTTGCCGCTGTCGATCAGGCTGGCCTCGACCGCAAGATACTCGCCCGCCGCGGAGCGCGTGCGGTGCTGAAAATGATCGTCGAGGATGGTGTTTTCCATGCTGACCCGCACCCCGGTAACGTATTTTACCTGCTCGGCAACCGCATTGCCTTCATTGACTTCGGTATGATTGGGCGGCTAACAGACGAACGCCGTGATCAGTTGATTCAACTGCTGTTGGGACTAGTGCGGCATGAGCCCATGCGCGTAGCCGATGTGATGCTTGACTGGACAGGCGACGCAGCGGTGGATGAGGACGGCCTGATACTTGAAATCCAGACTTTCGTCGATCAATATCACGGGGTGGCACTAAAGCAGTTAAGCCTCGGCGCCATGCTCTCCGACCTGGTGGCTATTCTTCGCCAGCACCAGTTAACTCTGCCAGCCGATCTGACGATGCTGATCAAAGCCTTCATCTCGCTTGAGGGTATGGGCCGCGAGCTTGATCCGGACTTTGATATGGCCAGCGAGGCGATGCCCTTGCTGGAGCAGGCGCTACGTAAGCGTTATATGCCAGCATCACTCCTCAAGCGCGGCCGTTGGGCGGTCGGTGAGGCGCTGGCGCTTATCGCCGACTTGCCACGTGACCTCTCCCGGCTGTTGCGTGCCGCCCGGCGCGGCCGGCTGGAAATCCATATTGACATCACACACCTGAGGCGCTTCGGCAACCAGCTTGACAGTGCTGCCAACAGGCTGGTGATCGGCATTGTCGTTGCTGCGCTTATTATCGGTTCCTCCATCGTCATGACCGTGCCTGGCGGCCCCAGCTTGCTGGGGCTGCCCTTCTTTGGTCTACTCGGTTTTTTTGGCGCAGTGATCGGTGGCATATGGTTAATGCTGTCGATCTGGAAGAGTAGCAAAGCGGATCGGGAGTGACAGCGATGATGAGAAAGATAATCGACAGCAACCCAGGCCGCCCCAAGGTCGGCTTGGCGCTGGGCAGCGGCTCGGCTCGGGGGCTCGCACATCTTGGCGTAATCCGGGCGATCGAGGATGCTGGCATCGAGGTGGACTTCATCGCTGGTACTAGCATGGGTGCACTCATCGGGGCGATCCATGCTGCTGGAAAACTAGATGATCTGGAAGATACTTTTCAGACATTCGACTGGAAAAAGACGGTTTCCTTCTTCGACGTCATTTTACCCAAGTCTGGCCTGTTCGACGGTGCCAAGATCAGCGACCTAGTGCGCGCGTATGTTCATGCCAACTCGATCGAGGCGCTGCCAAAACCTTTTGCTGCAGTGGCAACCGATATCGTTAGCGGTGAGGAGGTCGTTATCCGGTCAGGTGACGTGATCGAGGCAGTGCGCGCCAGCATATCAGTGCCTGGCATTTTTACTCCGGTACGCAGCAACGGGCGAATTCTGGTGGATGGCGGGCTCACTAACCCAGTGCCGGTGAGCGTGGCTCGCGCCATGGGAGCCGACATGGTAATCGCGGTTGATCTCAATCACGAAATTATCGCAGGTAAAAATTTCAAACCGCTATTGAATTTGTCCAGAATAAGTCAAAATTCAGAGCTATCCAGCCAATTCGGACGCTGGGTAGACAGTTACCGCCAGGCTATGCAGGAACTCAAGGCCAAATTGCTTACCCGCGAAACACCTGGTGCGGCACAGTTTTCCCGCTGGGCATCGACCGAAGAAGCATTACCGAGTATTTTTGAAGTACTGCTGGCCTCAGTCAACGTCATGGAAACACGCATCACGCAAACGCGTCTGGGTCTGGAGCAACCAGATATTCTGATCCAGCCGCCGCTGGGTCATATTCGCTTCCTGGAATTTAGCCGTGCCGAAGAAATCATTCATATTGGTTATGAACATGCAGCGCAGCAACTCGCGCAAATGGAAATCGGAAGGTTAAAAGGAGCGCATATTGGACACGACTAATACTACCTGATTTGCGGGACTGACACTATTGATGGCATACTGGCATGGTGGGTCGAAAGTCGGCTTGAAATCCGTATCACTCAAAGTAACTAAATTCGACCCTATTGAGAGACATGAATAACTACCTATTTTTAATTGTATCCAGCTTCCTGGTAATAGTGGGCGGTCTAGCCGCTCCACCTGCCATTGCAGGGTCGGCTTGGCTTATTGCAACTCCTGATGAGACTGCGCGGGCGGGCGCGCCTATCATGCTTGAAATCATCAAACCAGTGACCCAGACCGAGTGGCCATTGACGCTCAGACTCAGGTTAGTGCGCGACGACAGGGCGCTGGAAGTGGAACTTGCTATCGTAGATCCAGTTTTGACAGAGGACACACGCCGAACGTATCGCGGGGTATTGCCAGATCATCTATCAGGGCTGGTTCGGGCACATCTGGCTGGAGCCGAATCGAACCGGCTGGCCCTCGTCGTCACAGCCGCCGATCCGATCGAGCGGATGCGTGCGCCCATGTATAGCGACACGAGGCCCGTCACGCGATCCAGCGGTACAGGCAGCAAATTATTTGCCACGGACGAACCGGCGTTGTCGGCCAATGAGCCCATGTACTTTGTCGCGGGTGATGGTGGTGGAGCCGCTGCCCGATTCCAATTGAGCTTCAAGTACCGGTTTTTCGACCCTGATAGCTATCCGGTGCAGAGGATTCCATTTCTATCCCGTCTGCATTTCGGCTATACGCAGACTTCAATCTGGGATCTGGGCGCCAATTCGTCGCCATTTCGCGATACCAGCTACCGGCCCAGTCTCTTTTGGCAGGGAGAGACTCACGATGAAAGCCGCCTGATGCCCGAGGTGCTACGCGCCGGTTTCGAGCACGAATCAAATGGCAAGGATGGCGTAAATTCGCGCAGCATCAACACGCTCTTCGCGCAGCCCGTCTGGCGCACTGAATTTTCGGATGGACACACGCTGATCTTCGCACCCAAGGTTTATGGCTATCTGGAAAAATCAGACAACCCGGACATCCAGCGCTACCGGGGTTACGTGGACTGGATTCTCCGCTATGGCCACGAGGACAGCTGGCTTTTGGCGACGCAGTTACGCAACGGTACCTCAGGGCATGGTAGCGCCCAGCTCGATCTTTCCTACCCGCTACGCCAACCGATTTTCGCCCGCACCGGCGGCTTCCTGCACTTCCAGCTATTCAAGGGGTACGGTGAAAGTCTGCTCGACTACAACCTAGACCGTGGGACGCAAGTGAGGATTGGATTTTCAATTGTCCGCTGATGAGAGAGTGTCACTATGAAAAGATGTGGGCCTAAATATGGACATCTGCGCAGTGTGGTCTCCCTGTGCGCACTGGCTGGTGCGTTGGCACTGGACGGTTGCTCACTGGCTCCACCTTATAAAGCACCATCGCTGCCGGTCGCCACGGCCTATCCCGCCGATACCCGGATGCAACCGAACGAAACGATCGAAGGCCGCATCGCCGCCGAGACCGCCTGGCGCGACTATTTCGTTGATCCGCATCTACGAGCGCTCATTGCACGGGCACTGGATAACAGTCGCGACCTGAAAAACGCGGTACTGCGCGTCGCGGAAGCCCGCGCCGCTTATGGCATCCAGCGGGCTGACCAGTTGCCGACCATTGCGGCCACGGCCAATGGCAGCCGGGCACGTGTGCCGGGCGACCTCAACATGAGCGGGCAATCCATTGTCAGCAGCCAGTATCAGGTGGGCGCGGGGCTGGCCACTTGGGAGTTGGACTTCTGGGGCCGAGTGCGCAACCTGAAGGATGCCGCGCTGGAAAACTATCTGGCCACCGATGAGGCGCGCCGCGCAATCACGCTCAGCCTGATTGCCCAAGTAGCGGACAGTTATCTGGTGTTGCGCGAACTGGATGAGCGCATCGCGCTGGCGCGGCAGACCATCGCCAGCCGCGAGGAATCGTTGCGCATTTTTAAGCGGCGCTTTGAAGTCGGTGCGATCGCAAAGATGGACCTGGTGCAAGTAGAAGTTCTGCTGCAACAGGCACAAACCCTGGCCGCGCAACTCGAACAGGGGCGAGCCGTCCAGGCGCATGCGCTGACTTTGCTGATCGGCTCGCCGCTACCGCCCTTGCAGGAAAATACCGGTTTCAGTGATAATGCAGTGGCGCGTGAACTGCGCGTTGGCCTGCCCTCCGACCTGCTGTTGCAACGCCCCGATATCGTCGCGGCCGAGCATCAACTGCGTGCCGCCCAAGCCAACATCGGCGCGGCGCGCGCGGCCTTTTTTCCGCGCATTACCTTGACCGGTTCGGCGGGTACCGCCAGCGCTGGGCTCGATGGCCTGTTCGATTCCGGCAGCCGCGCCTGGAACTTCCTGCCCAGCCTTTCCCTGCCGATTTTCGATGCCGGGCGCAACCGCGCCAACCTTGATTTGGCCGAAGTCCGTCGCAACCTGGCGGTGACGAATTATGAAAAGACCGTGCAGGCGGCCTTCCGTGATGTGTCCGATGCCTTATCCGCCCGCCACTGGCTGACTGAACAGGTGCGCATCGCACAGGCGACGCTGGCGGCGCAAACCGAACGTGCGCGGCTATCCCAGTTGCGTTATGACAATGGCAGCACCCCTTATTTTGAAGTCCTGGATGCCCAGCGCGACCTGCTCACGGCCGAGCAGCAACTGGTACAAACGCGCCGCGCCCTGCTCTCAAGCCGCGTAAGCCTGTACGCAGCGCTGGGCGGCGGCAGCCAGGAATTTGCCGCCCCGGTGGATACGGCAACCCACTCGGCAAATTAAAACAACAGCACACACGAGAACTCACCATGAATCCATTAAGCCCTGCACTCAAGAAAAACCTGTTCCTGGCCGCGGCGGCCATTGTCATTGCGCTGATCGCCTGGGGCGTGTGGACGATGACCCGCCCGAAAGGCCTGGGCGAAGGCTTTGTCAGCGGCAATGGCCGTATCGAAGCCACCGAGATCGATGTCGCCTCCAGGTATCCGGGGCGCGTGGTCGAGATTTTCGTCTTCGAAGGGGATTTCGTGCAGGCAGGTCAGGTGCTGGCACAAATGCAGATCGATGTACTCACCGCGCAGCGCGATGAGGCGCGCGCCCAGCAGCAACAGGCGATTACCGGCGTAGCGAGCGCCGAAGCGCAAGCGAGGATGCGTGAAAGTGAGTTGGCGGCGGCGCAAGCCATCGTGGTGCAGCGCGCGAGTGAGCTGGATAACGCCAAGCGGCGCCTGGCTCGTTCGCAAACGCTATCGCGTGAAGGCGCGACATCCATCCAGCAACTAGACGACGATCAGGCGGCAGTGTATAACGCCCAAGCCGCATTGGCTGCGGCCGAAGCCCAGGCGAAAGCGGCCGCAGCGGCCATTGTGGCAAGCAAGTCACAAGTCACAGGCGCACGCGCCGCCATCGAGGCCGCCACCGCGACGATTGCGCGCATCGATGCGGACATCAAGGACAGCCAGCTCAAGGCGCCGCGCGATGGCCGCGTACAGTATCGCGTGGCCCAGCCTGGCGAAGTGCTGGGTGCCGGCGGCAAGGTACTCAATATGGTGGATCTGAGCGATGTCTATATGACATTCTTCCTGCCCGAGACGGTGGCCGGAAAAGTAGCGCTGGGCAGCGAGGTGCGTCTTGTACTGGATGCCGCGCCCGGCTCTGTGGTTCCCGCGCGAGTGTCGTTCGTCGCGAGTGTTGCGCAATTTACGCCGAAAACAGTGGAAACCGCGGTTGAACGACAAAAGCTCATGTTCCGGGTGAAAGCCCGCATCGATCCAGAGTTGCTGAAAAAACACCTGAAGCAGGTCAAGACCGGCCTGCCCGGCATGGCCTGGATCAAACTGGACCGGCAGGCCGAGTGGCCTGAGTCGCTCAAGATCAAGGTCGCTGAGTGAGGGCGGCTAAGTGACACTTGCCACATCCAGCACCACCCATGTAAATATGTCAGGCGCGCCAAGTGGCCTGGTCGCGCGCCTGTCCGGTGTCAGCCTGCGCTATGCCAAGACGATAGCGCTGGATGCCGTTGATCTGGCGGTGCCCGCTGGCTGCATGGTCGGGCTGATCGGCCCGGATGGCGTCGGCAAGTCCAGTCTGCTGGCCTTGATTTCCGGCGCGCGTAGGGTGCAGCAAGGCACTGTGGAGGTGCTTGGCGGCAACATGCAATCAAGACGCCACCGCGACCGGGTATGCCCCGCCATTGCCTACATGCCACAAGGTCTGGGCAAGAATCTCTACCCGGCCCTGTCGGTCGAAGACAATCTGCAATTCTTCGGTCGCCTGTTCGGCCACAATGCGGTTGAACGCAGACGGCGCATCGACGAACTGACGAAAGCGACGGGCCTCCATGCTTTCCTTGATCGTCCGGCAGGCAAACTGTCAGGCGGGATGAAGCAGAAATTAGGCTTGTGCTGCGCCCTGATCCACGACCCGGATATGCTGATTCTTGATGAACCAACCACCGGGGTCGATCCGCTGGCGCGCACGCAATTCTGGTCACTGATTGCCCATATCCGTGAAGCGCGTCCGGGCATGAGCGTGATGATCGCCACCGCTTACATGGAGGAGGCAGAACGCTTCGACTGGCTGGTGGCGATGGACGCGGGACGGATTCTCACCACAGGATCGCCCAAAGAACTGCACGAACGCACCGGCACTGCGACGCTGGAAGCGGCCTTCATCGCACTGCTGCCGGAAGAAAAAAAACGCGGCCATCGGGCAGTCGTGGTGCCGCCGTTTGCCGACGGCGAGAATGTTGCCATCGAAGCGCGCGACCTGACCATGCGCTTCGGAGATTTCACGGCGGTCGACCGCGTCAACTTCCGCATCCACCGCGGTGAGATTTTCGGCTTCCTCGGCTCCAACGGTTGTGGCAAGACCACCACCATGAAGATGCTCACCGGTCTCTTGCCACCGTCTGAGGGCGAAGCCTGGCTGTTCGGACAGAAAGTGGACGCGCGCGACATCACCACGCGACGGCGTGTCGGCTATATGTCGCAGGCGTTTTCGCTGTACTCCGAACTCAGCGTCGAGCAGAATCTGGTGCTGCATGCGCGCCTGTTCAGCGTGCCAGAATCGGCAATCCCGTCGCGGGTAAGCGAACTTTTGACTCGTTTTGGGCTGGACGGCGTGCCCGATGCCATGCCCGACAAATTGTCGCTCGGCATGCGCCAGCGCCTGTCGCTGGCGGTAGCGCTGGTGCATGCACCGGAACTGCTGATCCTGGACGAACCGACCTCGGGTGTTGATCCAGTAGCACGCGATGCCTTCTGGCAGTTCCTTGTCGATCTGTCGCGCACTGACAAGGTAACAATCTTCATCTCGACCCACTTCATGAATGAGGCTGAGCGCTGCGACCGCATTTCGCTAATGAATGACGGGCAGGTGCTGGCCAGCGACGCGCCAGAGGAGATTGTCAAAAAGCGCGGCGCCAGGACGCTGGAAGAAGCTTTTATCGCTTATTTGAAGGATGCAGACCCGGCCGATGCAGAGGATATACCCGATACCACGACCTGGGCGCCTGTTTCTGCCGCGTCTCAAGGCATATCGGCGCACCCGCGGATGCGGCATCGCGGCTTCAATTTTGCGCGCGCCTTCAGCTATACCCTGCGTGAGGCGCTGGAACTGCGGCGTGACCCGGTGCGTTTAGTGATGGCGCTGTTCGGCAGCCTGATCCTGATGCTCATCATGGGCTACGGCATCACCATGGATGTGAACGATCTTAGCTACGCCGTGCTGGACCGCGACCAGACCAGCCTCAGCCAGAACTATGCCTTGAACCTCTCCGGTTCGCGCTATTTTCTAGAGCACCCGCCGATTACCGACTATGCCGACCTCGACCGGCGCATGCGTAGCGGCGAACTGTCGCTGGCCATTGAAATTCCGTCGGGCTTCGCGCGCGACGTGCAGCGCGGTACCCCGGTGCAGATCGGCGCCTGGATCGACGGCGCGATGCCGCAGAGGGCAGAAACCGTGCAGGGTTATGTGCAGGGCATGCACCAGGGCTGGTTGATCGATATCGCCAAAACCCGCTTCGGTCAGGACATTGCAGCCGGTGCGGCCAGCATCGAGACACGCTTTCGCTACAACCCGGACGTGAAGAGCCTGCCGGCGATGGTGCCGGCCGTAATTCCCCTGTTGTTGATGATGATCCCGGCCATGCTTACCGCGCTATCCGTAGTGCGCGAAAAGGAGTTGGGCTCGATCATAAATCTCTATGTCACGCCCGTGACCCGCAGCGAATTCCTGATCGGCAAGCAAATCCCTTACATCGTGCTGGCCATGCTCAATTTTCTGCTGATGACCCTGTTGGCCGTGACCCTGTTCGGCGTCCCGGTCAAGGGCAGCTTCATGACCATTCTGCTGGGGACGCTGATCTATGTCGGTTTCTCCACCGGCTTCGGTCTGTTCGCCTCCACCTTTACGCGCAGCCAGATTGCGGCCATGTTCTTTGCCATGATCGGATCCATGCTGCCAGCCATCCAGTTCTCCGGCATGATCAACCCGGTCTCGACGCTCGAAGGCGCAGGCCGGCTGGTCGGTGAAATTTACCCGGCCACGTACTACATCACTATCAGCCGCGGCGTGTTCAACAAGGCACTGGGGTTTGCCGATCTGCAAGTGACATTTGTGCCGATGCTCGTGGCGGCCGTGGTTATCCTCTGCCTGTCCATCGCCCTATTGAAAAAACAGGAAAAATAATTATGAGCCGAGCATCCAACATCTACCGTTTGGGCATCAAGGAGCTGTGGAGCCTGCTGCGCGATCCGATCATGCTGGTGCTGATCGCCTACAGCTTCACTTTTCAGGTCTACATCGCCGCCACCGCCATGCCGGAGACGCTCAGCAATGTGCCGATCGCGATCGTCGACGAGGATGACTCGCCGCTATCGGCACGTATCACCTCGGCTCTGCGTCCGCCGCAATTCATGCCGCCAACGCGGGTGACGCTGCCCGAGGTCGATGTCGGCTTGGATGCGGGGCTCTATACCTTTTCGCTCAATATTCCGCCGAACTTCCAGCGCGACGTGCTGGCGGGGCGAGCGCCCGCTATCCAGCTCAATGTGGATGCCACGCGCATGAGCCAGGCCTTTACCGGCAGCGGTTACATCCAGCAGATCGTGATGGGCGAAATCAACGAATTCGTTCAGCGCTATCGCGGCAATGCCACGCCACCGGTGGATCTGGCCTTGCGGATGCGCTTTAACCCGGCCTTGACGCGAGCCTGGTTCGGCTCGCTGATGGAGATCATCAACAACGTCACCATGCTGTCCATCGTGCTGGCCGGCGCCGCGCTGATCCGCGAGCGCGAGCACGGCACCATCGAACACCTGCTGGTCATGCCTGTCACCCCCGCCGAGATCATGCTGGGCAAGATCTGGTCAATGGGGCTGGTCGTTTTGCTGGCTACCGCATTTTCGCTAAACTTTATCGTGCAGTGGGCACTCAAGGTGCCTATTGAGGGCTCTGTGGCACTGTTCCTGGCTGTCGCCACATTGCACCTTTTCGTCACCACGTCTATGGGTATTTTCATGGCGACGCTGGCGCGCAACATGCCCCAATTCGGGCTGTTGATGATGCTGATATTGCTACCGATGCAGATGTTATCAGGCGGCACCACGCCGCGCGAGAGCATGCCAATCCTTGCGCAGAACATCATGCAGGTTGCGCCCACCACGCATTTCGTCTCCGCTGCCCAGGCCATCCTCTACCGCGGCGCGGGGTTCGACGTAATCTGGCCGCAAGTGCTGGCGCTAGTCATCATCGGTGTGGTGTTTTTCACCGCCGCCCTTGCGCATTTTAGAAAGAGTATCGGCCAGATGACATGATGATGCTCTTAAATTGATTACTATGGCGAAAAGTTCAAAAAGAAGAACTGGTTTAGCACATGAGCCAAAACCCTAAGATGTCTTTACGCACGGACTGGTGATGAACAATCCTACTATTGGTTACAATAAATGGCCAAAATTCCAAAGCTAATTGCGTTTCAACAGCTTGTGGCTAATAACCTTTACGAACTGATTAATGAATAGCGGATTCAAATTTGAAGTGCAACGCCCGTAAGTTCTAAAAATACCTGATGAGGGGATTTAAATCCATGCCTTTTTCTAGGTCTGTGATTCAATCTTCTCATCGCGGCACTAACTTCATCTGCAGTTTACGCATCACTCTCTGGATTAACTGAATCGACCAGTCCTTACTAGACACTTTCTTGCCAGTCTTCTATTGGGGCTCTGAGGAAACTTGGGGACAAAACTGCCGTTCAAGTCTGACAAGTAAACTTCAGCCCCTAGCCAATAGCAGACCCCAAAAATTTTTAATTGAATGTTATATCTGGACGTAAAATTAAGAAGCAAATGATAGCGAGCAGTGCAAGGGTGGCTGCAGTAAAAAATACGGCTACAGGGCTTGTAAGCCATAGCACACCGGCAAGAATAGATGCTGGTAAGTAGATAATGCCTGTCACAAAGTTATACATACCAATCGCAGATGCACGGTGCTCCAGCTCAATATCGGTAATAAATGCTTTGCTTTGGGCCTCATCAATTGAGTAGAACAGTCCATAAATAATAAACAATACGATGATTTCCCATCTGGTCGTAGCATATGCAAAACCTAGGCACATAAGAAGGTAAGTAAAGTAGCCCAATAATATGATGCGTGATCTGCCAATCTTGTCTCCTATTTGGCCTATTATTGGCGCTGAGATGACAAAAGAAATATTAAATAAAGCATAAAGCAGAACAATGTCTTGGGTAGTGAAGCCAGCGTCATGCGCATGAAGTAGCAAGAAGCCAAAACTGAAGTAGGCCAGTGAAAAGATTCCAGATGTAATGAGATAGCGCTTGAACTGGGGGCTCAGGATATTCCAGGTTTCGAGCATGTTCTCACGCTGATGGATTGGTTCTGGCTGATCCTGAATCCGGCTTAATACGATAATACTCAACACAGCAGGTATTAAGGCTATCCAGAACAGCATCTTAAAGGTCGAAGCTCCGTCACCCAGCCACCGGAGTAGCCCGTAAGCGATAAGTGGCCCCAGGATGGCACCGGTTTTATCAAGCGCTTTATGTACACCGAATGAGTAACCTCGATTCGTCTTACCAGCAACCGATGACAGCCAAGCATCTCGTGGCGGTCCACGGAAACTCTTGCCGAGACGTTCAACGACACGGAATATACCTAATCCGACGACGGAGCTGCTTACCAGTAGAATCACTTTGGCCAATGTTGAGAAGCCATATCCAAGTAGAGCAAAGACTTTTCGCTTTCCGGTTCTATCAGACAGCCAGCCTGACAGGTAATTCAAGGATGATGCAGACAGGTCAGCGCAGCCTTCAATGAGCCCTAGCAAGGCAGTCGATGCGCCAGCAACTGAAGTAAAGAAGATAGCAAAAACCGAGAAAATCATCTCAGAACTGAGATCAGTAAGCATGCTCACCAGCCCAAGCTTGACTACATCCGGATGTACTCCAATGTTTTGATCTGGCTGTTTTTGCTCTGTTGCGCCGGTGGGGTTCTGCATGTGCAGATTTTATAGTGCCTATAGGAGAATTACTATAAATACATACATCAGATGAATCGAGAAAATGTTTTACTGTCACCTTCACGATAGGCATACAGTAGCGCAGCAACACTCAGATTAGCAGCAAATGCCACTAAGCCAATAAGCCCCATGGTTTGTGCACTAGGTAGAACAGCTGTAGCATGGTTAAAGCCTATAATAATGAGGCTTTAGCTCGCATTGCAAGACCCATGCCTAAGACCCATAAGCTAATTCCGTAATTGGCTGCATCACCAAGAAAGTCTAAAGAGTCTGCAAACAAAGATACTGAATTAGCTTTTACGCCAGATGCTATTTCCAGTGCAAACATCGTCAAATTGATCATTAACGCAATCCACAATACTTTACGATAGCGTCCATGATGGCTGTTACTGTTGTCTGATTCATGCTCATGTTGACAGCAATGTGCGCTCATATTTCTTCCCTTCTAATTTATAACATGTATCATAAAGTCTGTAGCTACTACAGAGTCAAGTCATGATTGAAGAATGTACAATTGGCGTATTAAGCAAAGAATCTGGGGTCAACCTTGAAACCATTCGCTATTACGAGAAGATCCACGGAGCCTCTGTCCACAAACACGGCTTTTGGTGTGCGATGCGTGAGTGCATGGAGGACTTGATTTCTTTATCAGATGATGGGCAGTCCTAATGCGTATGAGTTTAACTTAATTACTTTTTGGATGCCTTAAGTAAAAATAGGTGGCTTTTTTGAGACTATCTTAGGTGGCTTTTTTGCAATTGTTTTATATGGCTGTTTTACTAAGAATACGCATAAAGTGAGTAAGAATGAAAAAGTAAGAAAAATTTATCGTCTAGGTTGATTAAGGGTGTCGAATTAATTTGGTTAAATTCGTTGAGACTACCAAACTGCTCATTGCAATTTGAATCTGGTTTTAATGAAAACTCTTTTAAGAATCTATTAACCACTTCAGGAGATAGACCAGTCCATCTGACAAAGTCTTCAGACGAGAGTGTATACACAGGCAACATCGTTTGTAACTCTGGACGCTGTTTGGAAATATTAATACGTGTTTCTTGTAGATGCTCAGCTTGCACCTGAGCTAATACATCAAGAATTTTCTTAGCGTCATCCAGTGAAAATCCTTTTTCCCTTTCAAACCAGTTCGCATCTTTTTTATATTTACGAAATGAAAGTTCTCTATATTGGAAATCATATGCTGATTCTGCAGCGTAAAAAATTGGCTCGCGCATTGCCATGCCAGATGCAAAAGAACCTACCTCTGACTTTTGCATTGATTCTAAGGTTTGAGAATCAAGTAACACCGGGTGCAGCAAAGTGTCATGTAGCTCACTGAGAAGGGCTTCTGTTTTCGTGATAAGCTCCTCCAGCACACTTGATTTAGGTATTTCTAAGCTGACTACTGCCTTACACATCAATCCAATAAGCGTACTAATTTCAGTTCTTATTAACCGTTCCCACGAAGACTGATGTTCTAAATCTTTTGCTGTAAGCTTGTCTTTGTAAAAAATCAAATTGTCTCGGCTACAGAAGTAAGCTATTACATGGACGTATCCATCCGTCACGCACAACTGTGCCAAGTCTTGGAAAACCTCATCTTCTGTGCGCATCACATTCCTCTTAATCGTCACTTATATGGACGCTAATAACTTTAGTTACTAAATTTACTGAAGGGAAGAATCCATTTACTCAATCAAGCCTAGGTGGTATTGAGACAACCCCAGCATATCCACTCGCCATCATCATAAACTCCATCTCCTGTAGATATCGCTTGTTTGCAGCTACTACAGAATAGACTGGATTTATAATCTGGCTCAGAATTTACTCTTGGATTTTCAATAAGTTTAGAAGTGATTTTTGGGTCTGGTGGCGAAGCAAATTTACCACAGTTAGTACACCACCTACCACCATTATGCTCAATAGTGCTTGTCTTCTTACAGCTAGGGCAAATTGATAGTTCCGGATTTTCCACATTTAACCCATATTTGATACTTGGTTTTTTAGTGGGTACTTCTACAGTTGGCCCAAGAGGAAGCTCAGCAATAGACTCAATACGCTTACAGCTAAAATTATTCGCCTCAAGATGTTTAATTAGGGGGTCAAAACCCTTATCGGAAGAAAGAATGTAGCATTGTGTATCAACGTAAGTTTCAAATATTCTGCCCAATGTAAATGCTATATGAAAATCTAGCGAGTTCTTTCCATACCCGTCAATTTTTTGATAATCAATACGTACATATTTATTCTTACTATCAATCTTTTTTTTAATCTTAGGCTCTGGTTGATGATGCCCTACAAAAACTATTGCTGAGTAACTGGCATCCAGAGCAGACAAATCAAGATGATGTTTATTTTCATAATCAACGAGTAGTAATTTTCTAGGCATGACTAAATCAAAGCTTTGAGATAACTTGCTTAACTAAACTCATTATGTATTCTAAATCCTTATCGCTATTAACTTGAACCTCGTAATCACCATTACCCCATCGCCCAATTTTTGAAACATCCCGTGTAATGTTTAGAGGGTCATTTAACTTACCAATCTTCGCATTAATAAAAAGCTTTAACGAATTCTTCTGCACGTTTATATCAACAATATTTGTATCTTTCTTAAACGCAATGTACTGCTTTACTGGCTTAATTTCAATGCCATCAGCTAAGCTCAATATCGCCAATTTAAATTTCTCATAAAGTTCTGCTATCTCTTCAGTTGCCTTCGCAACATGCTCTTCTTCTGTATAAACTTTTATCTCATCAATAACCTTTTTTAAAGCTTGGTTTTGCTGTGTAAGGGGTTTTATGCTTTCGGCAGACCTAGTTTTTTTAATTGGGTTAATGGATATGATGTTGTTTTCAAACTGCTTAACCTCCCACAGCTCAATCGCAATATCTTTAAAGTTAGTGGCTAGAATTTGATTTTCAGTGAATGATGTAGATATAAAAGCAACACGTGTTTGCGACCAATCAACATCATCACGCTTTAAATTAAGCCCTAAGCTTTCGTTGTACTCAATAATAAAATCCGCTTTGTTCTCCAACATTAAACTTAAGTATGTAAACCCTTGGTCAACAACGCTTAAGCTTCTATCCCTTTTATACTCAATAATAATGAACGCTCTCGATTGCTTATCAAAAGCCAGCGTATCAATGCGCTTGTTCTTAATCGTAAACTCACTCTTAACTAAGCAAAGCCCCATTACAGTGTCTAAATTTTCCTCAAACACTTTCTGAACTTCACGCTCAAGCTTAAAAGCTTTCTCATTAACTTCTTTAAGTTTGTAATTTTGATTAAGATAAAGAGCCATTTTTAAACCTTTGTTGATAAGCTTTATTGGTAATAACTATCATTGATTGGAACATTACTTATAACTTATCCAGTTTACAAAAAGCCTGGCGATTACAAGCCATCTGTAAATGGGCAAGCTCCAAGGCGTACAGATATAGCTTTTGGCAACTGTTAGAACGATTTTTTGATATATTCAAGGTTATGTGTTGCACACATTAATTCTTGATTCCTGTGATTTATGGGTTAATCATGAATTCGCTGGTACACTTTTAACGCTCGAAGTATGCTTAACGAATCACCTAACTTAGAAAGAGATTTTGAGGCTGCAGAAGACTCCTTGACGAACGCTTCAGCATTTTCCTTAATCTCTTTAAGTGCATCACGAAGGTCTGTAAGTTCTTCCAAGAACTCAATATCAACTTCAGCAGTTACAAATTCATGCCCACACAACAAACACTCACGACCCCTCTGAAACCAATTTATGTCATCATGCTTTTTGTAATACATTCGTTGCCCGTAATCATTAGAGTCTCCTGTAACCTGAGGAACAGGAACAGCTTTGCACGTTGTTACTTCTTTGCATGATGAACAGAACATATCCGTTCCACCCTTAGAAATACGCATGTCTTACTCCTTTGGAGAAAAGTATTATTTACCTGATAGACTATTACTTATACCTATATTTCTAATAATCTCATCAATTGATGATGACAGCTTATTCTGTAAATTTGATTTATTTCCCCATGAAATTCTCATAGTTGAAGTAAAGGTATTTTTGGATAGATACTCACTCTCTCCAATAGAATCAACCATATAACCCAATTCTTTCAGAAAGGAAAAAAGCATTTCAAGTTTAATATCTATCTCAAATTTCTCAGAGCCTAAATTAACAGTTGAGATTTCAACTGTTTCAGTAATTGAATTTCTATCTAAAGGGGTTATTACTTCAAATAATATAAAATATCTTGAATAACATGAGGTTATTTTTATTTCATCAAATAATTTTCTAACAAATTTTGACCCAGTTTCAGATGTTAAGAATGAAACAAACTCCAATTCCCAAAAACTAGGATATTTCAAACTTTTAAAGTTTTTCGTGGGGTAAATATTTTTTCTTGCTTTATACCATCCCATTTCCCA
>Ga0208822_1000172_pt1 | contig 48381 bp, 51 predicted proteins | sample AD_STIC08_MetaG_FD_184435 | JGI IMG/M metagenome (GOLD analysis project Ga0208822, IMG submission 184435) | Active sludge microbial communities of municipal wastewater-treating anaerobic digesters from USA - AD_STIC08_MetaG (SPAdes) (version 2) | ecosystem: Engineered > Bioreactor > Anaerobic >...
ATCCACCTCCCCCGCGCTTTGCGCGGAGGAGGAAAACCACCGGCGCCTTTCCTCCTCCAGTGCGCAGCGCTGGGGGAGGTGGATCGGCGCGTCTTCGCGCCGAGACGGAGGGGGCTGCGCGTTCCCGCGTGGACCTCCCCAAACCCCGACTGCCGATTGCCTATTCCCCACCGCCTCGCAGCCACCTGTGAGAATGCACCCGCATGCCTCACACCACCGGCGGTTCGCTCTCCGGCTTCGTCGCGCCAGCAGCCGCACCACCCGCCATCCCGAGCGCGCCTGCGCCGGCCGCCACGATCAGCGCCGAAAACGCGATCCAGTAGCCGAAGCGTTCCTGCAGCATGTTGTCGACCATCTGCGCGCCCATTGCGCCACCGCCGCCAAACGGATTGCCGCCGGCGTCTCCAAAGGGCGAACTTGCAGAAGCGGTCCCGCCGCCGTCGTCGCCGCCCTGCTTCTTGATCTGGTCTTTCCACCACCACACCGTGCCGAACACCAGCACGAGTCCAAGAACGCTTGTCGCCAGCACGTTGCGCGAGGCCGTCTTGCCCTTGCCGGCAAAGCTCAGCAGCAGCCCGATCACGATAACGGCCGCCGCTGCGACGCCGAAGAAGTTCATGCCCAGATCAGGTATGTCGGACGTCACGCTGCCGCTTCCGGCATTGCCCAGGCCGCTATCGGCTCCGGGCGAGCCGCCCTGTTGGCCGAACATGCTGCCCATGCCGCCCTGCAGCTGTTTCTCGGCATCAGGGTTCGCGGTCATCTTGCCCTGGATCAGTTCGATGCCAGATGCGGTCGCCAGATCAACGGTTCCCGATCCCGGCACGCTGCACGAGATCGCGACCCACGGAAGCACGAAAGCCAACAGCGCAACCACTTTCGCGATCCGCACGATGTTCATCAAGTCCATGAGCGTCCCCCTTGTCGGTTCCTCGGTTCAGTCCTCAGCCATTCTCCCGCCGCGCCAGGAAGGCCAGCCGTTCGAACAGCTGGATGTCCTGCTCGTTCTTCAACAGCGCGCCATGCAGGGGAGGGACGAGCTTGTTGGGATTTTTCTCGCGCAGTGTTTCCACGTCGATGTCTTCCGACATCAGCAGCTTCAGCCAGTCGAGCAGTTCGCTCGTCGATGGCTTCTTCTTCAGGCCTGGCACATCGCGCATCTTGTAGAAGGTCGCGAGCGCTTCCGAGACGAGGCGCTTCTTGATGCCGGGGAAGTGGACGTCGATGATCGCGTTCATCGTCACGTCGTCCGGGAATTTGATGTAGTGGAAGAAGCAGCGGCGCAGGAATGCGTCCGGCAATTCTTTCTCGTTGTTCGAGGTGATGATCACCACCGGGCGAACCTTCGCCTTGATCGTCTCGTCCGTCTCGTAGACGTAGAACTCCATCCGATCGAGTTCCTGCAGAAGGTCGTTCGGAAACTCGATGTCGGCCTTGTCGATCTCGTCGATCAGAAGGACAGGGCGCTCCGTCGCGGTGAACGCCTCCCACAGCTTGCCCTTCTTGACGTAGTTGCGGATGTCCTTCGCGCGCTCTTCTCCAAGTTGACCGTCTCTCAGGCGGGCGACCGCGTCATACTCGTAGAGACCCTGGTGCGCCTTGGTGGTCGACTTGATGTGCCATTCGATGATCGGCATGCCCAGCGAGCGCGCGATCTCGAGCGCCAGCATGGTCTTGCCCGTGCCCGGCTCGCCCTTGACCAGCAGCGGCCGCTCCAGCGCGATCGCGGCGTTCACCGCCACCCGGAGGTCATCGGTCGCCACATAGTGGTCGGACCCCTCGAAACGCTTCTTGTCGGCCATCTCAGAAACCCCGTTGGAACGATCATTAAGGTTAGAGCGGATTTGGGGGTGCTAGGGAAGCCGTGGACCTTCCGCCACACCGCCCCGGTTACCGCCCCACAAGCAAAACTTAAGGAACGGCGGCTAGACCCGTGGTTCGGCCACGTCCAGACTCCCGTTCGATTCCGGGGGACCAGTCGCCCGGCCGGGAGGAACGGATGCCGCTTAAACTGTCGCTCAAGCCGGGCGAACGCTTCGTGGTCAACGGAGCTGTTCTCCAGAACGGCGACCGCCGCGCGGTGCTGCTCCTGCAGAACAAGGCCTCCATCCTCCGCGAGAAGGACATCATTCAGCCGGACGACGTCAACACCCCCGGCCGCCGGATCTATTTCCCGATCATGATGATGTATCTCGACCCCTCCGAGGCCGAGAAATTCTACGACGAATTCGTCATGCGCCTGAACGAGTTCATGGGCGCCATCCGATCGACCGACGTTCTCAAGGAATGCGTCTCGCTTTCCAGGGAAGTCATGTCTGCCGACTATTACAAGGCGCTGACCAGGTGCCGGAAGCTTCTAACCTACGAACAGGGATTGCTGGGCAATGTCCATTCAGGCCTATCAGACGGCGGCGAAGAAGACTGAAGGCCCGCGTCAGACCGAGTACCGGGCTTTCGCCCAGGCGACCCGCGGTCTGATCGACGCTTCCAGCCTGCCTGCGACCGAGATCGGCCGTCGCGCCGAAGCGCTGTCGGCCAACCGGCGCCTGTGGTCGTTGCTCGCCGCCGATTGCGCCGCCGACGGGAACCAATTGTCGCAGCCCCTGCGCGCGCAGATCATCTCGTTATCCCTGTTTGTCGACCGGCACTCCAGCCAGGTCATGCGTCAGGGCGCCTCTTTTGACGTGTTGATCGAGATAAATCGCACGATCATGCAAGGCTTGTCGCCTGCTGCAGCTCCCGTTCCGGCCTGATCCCTGATCATCTGTATACGGCGCAGACTTGGTTAGTGTTTCAGTAGGAATTTCGTTTCCGCAATCACACCTCTAATTAAGACCTCTCCGGTTATGTGGGGGAATGTTGGCGCAAAACGCGCTGACGGCCGATCAAAATGATCGGTCTCTGACCCAGAACGGAGACGTGTGTCATGCTTAGCGTGAACTCGAACTTTGGCGCGTCCGTCGCGCTGCAATCCCTCAACTCCACCAACAAAGAACTGAACGAAGTCCAGAACCGGATTTCGACCGGCCTCAAGGTCGCCTCGGCCCGTGACAACGGCGCTGTGTACGCGATCGCTGAAGGTCAGCGCGCCCGCGTGTCGTCTGTCGCCGCCGTCAAAGACGGTATCGATCGTGCGTCATCTGTGGTCGACGTTGCCCTCGCGGCCGGCAAGTCGGTTGGCGAGATCCTGCAGAAATTGAAGGCGAAGGCCGTGGCCGCCCAGGCTGACGACCTCACCGCCGACCAGCGCGATGCTCTCCAGGCCGACTTCACGAGCCTTCGTCAGCAGATCGACACCATTTCCAACGCCGCGCAGTTCAACGGCGCGAACCTGGCTGTCGGCAACACTGCGCTGAACGTTCTGATCTCCGACCTCGGCGGATCGGTTGCTGCGACCACGGACGGCGTCCAGACGGCTGCGGCGACGACCCCGCTGTCGGGTTCGGCTCTCGTCAACGATCTGGCCAGCACGTCTGACGGCGATATCATCGAATTCGCACTCACCGGCTCGGGCGGCTCGACCCTCACTGTCGGCGTCGAACTGACTTCTGGCATGACGATCGATGGCTTCGTTGAAGCCGTGAACGCTCAGGCTGGCGGCAAGATCTCGGCCTCGTACGACGACACAACGGGTCAGATCACCTACCTGATCAACGACACGTCGTTCGACGACCTGGCGGTCGATGCTGGCGGCGCTGCCGAACTCGGTGACGGTGTGGCGACCTCGACGGTCTCTTCGGCCGGCTCGAACACCTTCCAGGTCACGGGCTTTGACTTCTCGCTGACCGGTTCGATCCTGTCGTCGATCGCATCCACGGACATCTCGGTGTCCACGGCTGCTGCGACGACCGCCTCGAACGCCATCGACACGGCGATCACCAGCCTGAACCAGTCGCTCGCGACCATGGGTTCGCAAGCTGCTGCGCTCGACATCCAGAACGACTTCCTCTCGAAGCTGTCTGACACGATCGAGCAAGGCATCGGCAACCTCGTCGACGCTGACCTGGCGAAGGAATCGGCTCGCCTCCAGTCGCTGCAGATCAAGCAGCAGCTGGGCGCGCAGGCTCTCTCGATCGCCAACCAGGCGCCGTCGCTGATCCTGTCGTTCTTCCGCTAATTCAAACCTGATCCCTGGCCTTAAGCCCGGGGTCTGGCGTTGAAACGGTAACTGGGAGGGGCGGGACCTTTGGGTCCCGCCCCTCTGCCGTTTTTGCCTACCTGCAGTCGCTTTACGGCCCGGCAAATCATGCCGGGGGGTAAATTTGATTCAGTCCGGCGTTAGCAAACGGCCGGCGCATTAACCTCTGAACCCATTGAAACAAGGATATCTGGAGCGGCCGTTAACCTTAACAGACTGGCACGGGACTTGAACCCCCATGGTCTGTCCAAGCCCGTATTGGGCGTGAACGGATTGTCTGCGCAGGAGCATCAGCCATGCTGAGCGTCAATACGAACTACAGCGCCATGGTTGCGCTCCAGAACCTGAACTTCACGAACACCGAGCTGGAAGGTGTGCAGAACAAGATTTCGACGGGCCTCAAGATCTCGAGCGCCCGCGACAACGGCGCGATCTACGCGATCGCCGAAGGGCAGAGGAGCCGCGTCTCCTCAGTGGCCGCCGTCAAGGACGGGATCGACCGCGCCAACTCCACGATCGACGTCGCCCTCGCGGCCGGCAAATCAATCGGCGAGATCCTGCAGAAACTGAAAGCGAAGTCCGTCGCCGCACAGGCCGACGACCTCACACCCAGCCAGCGCGACGCCCTCCAGGCCGATTTCGACTCGCTGCGCGGACAGATCGACACAATCGCCGCCTCGGCCCAGTTCAACGGCGCCAACCTCGCCGTCGGCAACTTCAACTTCAACGTCCTGATCTCCGACCTCGGCGGATCGGTTTCCGCGACCACGGACGGCGTCCAGTCGACCGCCCTCCCATCGCCGCTGTCCGGCTCGGCGCTCATCACGTCTGCCGACGACCCCGGCGATATCGCCGACGGCGACGTGCTCACATTCGCCCTCACGGGTTCGGGCGCCAGCACCTTCACGGTCGCGGTGGAGCTGACGACCGGCATGACGATCGACGACTATGTTGCGGCGGTCAACTCGCAGTCCGGCGGCAAGATCTCGGCCTCGTATGACGACGTTGCTGGTCAGTTCACCTACCTGATCAACGACACGGCCTTCGACGATCTGGCAATTTCGTCGACCGGCGACGGCGCCAATCTGGGCGCAGGCACGCCGACCGCGACGGTCTCTTCGGCCGGCTCGAACACGATGATCGTTACCGGCATGGACCTGACGGTTTCCGGCTCGATGTTTGCGAGCTTCTCGACGGTCGACATCTCCACGTCGGCCGCTTCGGCCACGACGGCGGCGAACGCGCTCGAACAGGCGATCACGGACCTCAACGTCACGCTGGCCTCGCTCGGCTCGCAGGCGACCGCCCTCGACGCGCAGCAGGACTTCCTCGCCAAGCTGTCGGACGAGATCGAGAACGGTATCGGCAACCTCGTCGACGCCGACCTCGCCAAGGAATCCGCCAAGCTCCAGTCGTTGCAGATCAAGCAGCAGCTCGGCGCACAGGCCCTGTCGATCGCCAACCAGGCGCCGCAGGTCATCCTGTCGCTGTTCCGCAGCTAACGGCCAGAAGGCCTTATGATCCGACAAAAAAGGCCGTTCCTGCCAAGCCGGCGGGGGCGGTCTTTGCCCATAAGGCTGTGAGCCAGTCCGGCCCGGAAACCAGTCGTTAAGGATTGCTAACGAAGACTGACCGCGAATTGACGACTCGTTCACCACGATTCGTCCGCGGAGACGGCCAAAATGGTCGAAAGACTGAACAACGCTACGGGCGCCCTTGGGGCGCTGAAATACCTCCAGTCCGCTTCGCGCGACTTGTCGGGGGCGGAAAGCCGCTTGTCGTCAGGTCTCAAGGTCTCGCGTGCTCGCGACGACGCGACAGCCTATCATTCCGCAGCGGTCATGCGCGGGCAGGGCAGCTCGCTCAACGCCGTGACGCTCAGCCTCGGCCGGGCCGAATCGATTTCAGACATGGCGATCGCTGGCGCCGAACAGATATCCACGCTGCTCATCGACATGAAGTCGACCGCCGCGCAGGCGATGGCGGCCGACCTTACCGAGGGTCAGCGCGCAGCCTTCTCGCAACGCTATGCCGGCCAGATGACGACGCTGCAGAGCTTCATCCGCAACGCATCCTTCGACGGCGCCAACATTCTCGACGGGTCGAAGCCCAACGGCGTCTCGTTCATCGCCGACGCCGAAGCCAGCCAGTCGCTGACGCTTGAAGGCCGCAACTTCCTGCCCGGCGGGCCGGTGGTTGTTGCGCCCCTGTCCAACACGGCGCTCAACAACTCACAAGCCGCTGCTGACGCCTTTGCGCTGCTCGACCAGTCGATCGCCAATGTGGGCGACCAATTGAACGAAATGGCATCCGAACGGAAGCGTCTCGAAGCCCAGAAAGGTTTTGTTTCGCGCCTTGCCGATGCGCTCGCCGCCGGTGTTGGCCGCATGGTCGATGCAGATCTTCCCGCTGAAAGCGCGTTGATCCAGGCGTTGCAGGTGAAGCAGGAGCTGAGTGCGTCCGCGATCGGTATCGCCAACTCCGCTCCGCAGACGCTGCTGTCGCTCTTCCGCGCCTGAGGCGGCCATGCTGACCGAGATACAGTTCGAACAAGCCGTCGCAGCTTTCGTGACCTTCTTCGTGCTGATCGATGCGCCGGGCGTGGCGCCGATCTTCGCTTCGCTCACTGCGCCGGGCGGGGGAGCCTATGCCCGCAAGATGGCGATCAAGGCGACGTTCATCGCCGGGCTGATCCTGTTCTTCTTCGCTTTTGCTGGCGCCCAGCTGCTTCATCATCTCGGCATTTCGCTCGACGCCTTCCGCGTGGCCGGCGGCGTGCTCCTGTTCCTGATTGCGCTGGAAATGGTGTTCGAGAAGCGTCAGCAGCGGCAGAAGGACCGGGCGGACCAGGTGCTGGCCGAAGAAGAGGCGGCCGGACGTCTCGACGACGTTTCGGTCTTCCCGCTCGCCATCCCGATGATCGCCGGCCCCGGCTCGATCGCGACGGCGATGCTTTATATGCAGAACGCAGGCGGTGATGCAGTCGGCATCGGCATCGTGTCGTTTGCCATCGCCGCCAACCTCGCGCTGGCCTGCCTGATCTTCCTCGTGGCCGGTCCGTTGCTGAAGATCATGGGCGATCAGATCGCCGGCGCAATCACGCGCATCTTTGGCGTGATACTGTCGGCTCTCGCCGTGCAGATGATAATCGTCGGAATCGTGGGCGCCTTCGGCTTGCAGGTTCCTGCAGGCTGATCGCTCAGCTTGCGGCCGAGTAGTCGTCCATCAGGTAGACGGCGCTGACCTTCTTCGGCTTGTCGCGCGTGAAGGATTTCCAGAACACCGACACCGCCACAAAGCCGAGCAGGGCGAGGCAAGCCAGAAGGCCCGCCACCTGCATCCGCAGCGCATTGGTCCACGTCACCGTGGTGCGCGCCGTGTCGAGCAGGTTCTCACCGTCATAGTCGGCCAGCGGCACGACCCGATCGCCGCCAGCGCGGGCAACCAGCTGCGCACGGTTCACGTCGGCGCGGTCCTTGATGCGGCTGATGATGGCGACGGCGGATTCGTTGGACGTGTCCTGAGCGATCTCGCGGAGGATGCGGAACTCGGCCAGCAGCGGCTCCAGCTTCTCCTTGTCGATGCTCGTGCGGAACACGCGATCGACCACTTCGGCATTCTTCGGGCTGTAGCCAACTTCGTTGCGGAATTCTGCAGCCAGCAGCCGTTTCATCTCAGCAACCGGGACGACGTCCTCGATGCGCTGCTGGAGATAGAGCTTGAAGGGAACAGCGCCTTCCTTGCGGGTCAGGAAGGTTGAAATGGCAACCGATGCGCCGGCGCGCGCTTCGGGATCGGCCAAAATCAGGCCGATGCCGGACAGCAGGAAGGACGTGACGTCTGTGTGATCGTCGTTGGCCCAGCCGACAGCCGTGCGGGTGTGCTGCGGGAGGTCGCCGAGGCGGTTCAGTTCAATGGGCGCGTCGTTGTCGCGCGCCACGGCCAGCGAGGTTGTGGCGGCGGCCGGTGCGGCGCCGGGAACGGCGGAAGCAGGGGCCGATGCCGTGAAGATCGATTGCAGCGTCGTCGTGCGGCGGTCGTACTCGTCCTGCAGGTCTTCCGGCAGGTAGGCGACCGCGGCGTCGATCAGCGCATCCTCGCCTGAGCCGCTGGCAACCGCGATACGCGCGCGCAGGGCATCGCCGTCCTTGCCGTCGAGCATCGCCGGCGCGCCAAGCAGCAGGCCGCGCACCCGGCGCATCTCTTTTTCCTCGAGCGAGGTGCGGATCATTTCGGCCCAGACTTCACGCGAAGCTTTATCTGGCCGCGAAGAGATCTGCTGGAAGCGAGTGTCCATCGCCTGGCGCGTGGCGGTGATGGCTTCGGGCGTCGCCTGGAAGGCAGGACGCTTGTCGCCATAGGCCGTCGACATGACGTGAGACGCCATGAACGGCGTAACGCAAAGGGCTGCGTTGAAGATGAGGGCTGCGTAAGCCGCGAACGGCAAACGGCGCTTGCGACGTCGATTCATCGAGCCCGCTTCCGTTCAATAACGTGGCCGCACAGGGCACACTGCCCATCCGTCCACTTACGCGCCCCGGCCTAGGCCACCTTTGTTTGCCGGGCGGCCAAATAGATCAAGTGGGCAAGGCGCCTCAGGCGTAAAAAAACTCATAACATGCATGTCACACGAAGCGTTTCGCTCCGCTTACGCAACAAGAACAAATTACGCCTTGGCGTCCACTGCGAGGCCCGAAGCTTCCCTTCGCGCAGTGGTATTCACCGTTCCGGTGCGCCCGTAAGCGGCAGGTGCGCTGCGAGATGAGGCAATCTCTGCCGCGATCGAGCGCACAAGCCCTTCCGTTACGGTCTTTGTCGCCAGCAGCGCCTGCGCATGCGCCTCGAGGCCCTGCTCCAGCGACTTGGCCGCTTCGCGCAGGTCCGCCTTCAGCTCCGCCGAAATGCCGGCGAGCAGGTCAGGCTGGGCCTTAACTTTTGAAACTTCGATTCGCCACGCGTGGACCAGGCGCTCCTTTTCGTCCCATTCGGCCGAGTGCCCCTGAAGCTTGTGCGACCTCATGGCCTCGATCTCGGCTGCGACCAGTCCGACAAGCCGCTGGGTCATCGCCAGAAGCTGGGTCGCGCGATCCGTGGAATCGTAAGTCATTCGAGCCCCTGCATGCGGAGGATTTCCTTGAGAACCGCATCGGAAATGCCGATCCCGCCGCCCTTGGCGATGGCGTCGGCATACTGATCGACCAGCATGGGCCTGAACGTCGCTTCCGCATTGCCGCCGCCCATCGGTCCGTCCGTCTCCAGCCCCTGGAACATCGGGGCCAGCATTTCGGAGATGAACATGCGCTCGAATTGCTGGGCGACGGCCTCGGCCTGGGCGCGCGTTTTCACGCCCGACATGTCGTTCGAAAGCCCGGCCTTCTTCTGCGCGAGCACATCGACCGAGGGCGGGGTAAGGGCGATGTCCGCCATTACATGACCTCGATTTCGGCCTGCAGCGCGCCTGACGTCTTCAGCGCCTGCAGGATGACGATCAGGTCGCGTGGGCTGACGCCCAGCGCATTGAGCCCGGTCACCAGCTCGCGCAGCGGCACGCCATTGCCGCCAATCATGGCCAGCTTGGCAACGTCCTCAGCCACCGCGATATTCGACTGCGGCACGACAACAGGCGGCGCGTTGGTGAAGGAGTTCGGCATGGCGACGCCGGGCGTTTCCTGAACCTGGATGGTAAGGTTGCCTTGCGCGATAGCGACGGTCGACACGCGAACATTGTCACCCATCACGATGACGCCTGTCGTCTCGTTGATGACGACGCGGGCGCGCTGTTCAGGTTCGATCTCCAGGCTTTCGATCTGCGCGATCAGGGAGGACATGTCGCGAAACGCCTGTGGCCGGCGCAGGCGCACGGTTGCGAGGTCGGTGGCAAACGCCGCGTCCGTGCCGAGAAAGGAATTGATCGCGCCGGCAATGCGGGCGGCTGTCGTGAAATCGGGATTGCGCAGCGCCAGACGCAGCTCGCTCTGCGCCGATATGTCGAAGCGCAGCTCGCGTTCGATTGTCGCGCCATTGGGCACGCGGCCGTTTGTCGGAATGTTGCGGGTGAGCGACGAGCCTGAATTGCCGCTCGCCGTGAAAGCGCCAACGGCGACCGAGCCCTGCGCCAGCGCATAGGCCTGACTGTCCGCGCCGATCATCGGCGTCGCCAGCAGCGTGCCACCTTCAAGGCTCTTGGCGTCGCACATGGTCGAGACGGTCACGTCGATACGCGAGCCATTGGTGGCGAAGGGCGGCAGGTTCGCAGTCACCATCACAGCCGCGACGTTCTTGGTGTTCACGGTCGAGTCGCGGGTGTTGATGCCGAGACGTTCCAGCATCGAGGCGAGGCCCTGCTGCAGCATCGGGCAGTTGCGGATGGAATCGCCCGAGCCATTGAGGCCGAACACGATGCCATAGCCGGTCAACTGGTTCTCGCGGACGCCTTCGATGTCGATGATGTCTTTCAGTCGCGTGCCCGCGCCGACAGGCGAGGCCAACGCAAGGGCTGCAAGAAAACAGGACAGAGTACGGGCGAACACGCGCATGGGGATCCAGTGTACGGATGACGGAAATTTCCGACCGTTCTGGCCGCAGCGTTCTTCAACGGGAGTTTCGTCTCCCAATTGGCAACAAAGCCTTAAGCCTGGTTTCCCGTGCTGAAACTTTCCTTAAGCCGCCATTAACCAACTAGGCCAAATCTGCCGGGCAGGAGACGTGCTGAGATGAAGGTCAGTTCCACCTCGTCCACATCGGCGTCCGCTGGCAGCAGCGGGGCCAAACCCGCGGCTGAAGGCTTCAGCCGCCTGCTCGCTGCCGATGGCGTTGCGCCGCGCGCCGCTGCGTCCGGGGTTTCGGGGGCGGCTGGCGTATCCGGAATTTCCGCATTGATGGCCCTTCAGGGCGTAGGCGGTCCCGAAGCCCGCGCCCGCGCGCTGCGCAAGGGGCGACGCCTGCTGGACGCCCTCGACCGCCTGCAACTCGCCATGCTGGGGGAGGGGCCCTCGAAGGGGCACCTTGCGCTGCTCAAGGGCGCCCTTTCCGAACAGCGTGACGCGACCGGTGATATCGGCCTTGATGATACGCTCAACTGGGCCGAAGTCCGCGTGGCCGTTGAGGCAGCCAAGCTCGAGCGTGAAGCCGAGCCGGCCTGATTCTGGCGCGTCAGCCGATGCCGCGCTGCGGCATGATGATATTACGTGAGCGACTGCTCACGCTTTAAGCCTGCTAAACAGGCGGCGTCACAAAATTGCAGCAAATACAACACCCCAGACGGGAATCCCGGATGACCTGGGGCGTTTACGGGGTAGGGCGGCTCATATATATAGCCCGCCCATCTGAGGCGCCCGGGGGACGGGAAAGCCAGGGAGTTACGAGCCATGAGTTCCAAGACGGCCACCTACAAGCCGACCGAGAACGAGCCCTACATGGGCAAGAAGCAGCTCAAATACTTCAAGGAGAAACTGCAGGCCTGGAAGGAAGAGATCCTTCAGGGCAACCGCGAGACCATCTCCGGCATGCAGGAAAACGTGGCGCCGATCCCGGACCTCGTTGACCGCGCCTCTTCGGAAGCCGATCGCGCGCTCGAACTCCGCACCCGCGACCGCGAGCGCAAGCTGATCAACAAGATCGACTCGGCGCTGCGCCGCATCGAACTCGGCGAGTACGGCTATTGCGAAGAAACCGGCGAGCCGATCGGCGTCAAACGTCTCGACGCCCGCCCGATCGCCACCCTCTGCCTCGAGGCGCAGGAACGCCACGAGCGCAAGGAACGCACAATCCGCGACGATTGATTGCGTTGATCCACGTCTGATCGCGACCTAGGATTTCCTCTCGCCCGGGGGAAGCATGTTTGTTTTGCGTCGTCGTATCTCCGTGGCTATCGCGTCGGTGCTTTTGTTAGCTGCTGGTCAGTCAGCTGCGCAGCCGCTGCCGCCGGCCGTTGTTGCCGTGGAAGACTACCGCTCCAAGCCGCATCTTCTCGACGACCGCCTCGACTATTCTTTTTGCGAGTATCCTTCACGTGCTTTGCGTGAGGGTGTCGAAGGTTGTTGTCGGATGAATGTCGAGATCACCTCGAAGGGCCGCGCCGGAAAGATGAGCGGTGAATGTACAAACGAAGTGTTTTTGGCTCCCAGCCGCCTTTGCCTTGCGCCACAAAGCTTTTTGCCCGCCTTGAAAAAAGGCAAGCCGGTAAGCGGCTCTGGTGAGATCGTTGTTTATTTCCAGATGGATTCGCGGCCGAATCTGGTGGAGCAGGTTCTCGGGTTCTTCAAGCGCCGGTCTTCTCAAGAGTCCCAGCCCGAGCCTGAAATCTGCCGACAGCGTCCGGGCGATCTGATCTCCACCCTGCCGCGTTTTTCCGGATAGTCGTCAGCCCTTTGCCTTCGGCGGTGCGACCGCCGGCATGTGCCATTTCCACCGTATCGCGCCGGCGCGCACGATGAAGCCGAGGGCTACGGCTATGCCGCTGGCCCATGTCCAGTCGATGCCAAGCGTGCGCAGCACGATGAACACGGCCGCGCTGACGATCGCGGGCGTAATGTAAAGCTCGCGCCGCAGCAGGATGGATGGCTCGCCCGCCAGCACGTCGCGAATGATGCCGCCGAACGTTGCGGTTAGTGCGCCCATCACCACGCAGATCACTGGATGAACCCCCAGCGACAGCGCTTTCGCCGCGCCGACGACGGCATAGACGCAGAGCCCCACCGCATCGAGCCACAGCAGCGTCTGCTCATGCACGCCGCGTCCGCGGGTCAGAAAGACCAGCACCGCCACCACCGAGCACACGATCACATAGCCGGGATCAAGCACCCAGAAGACCGGCGCATCGATCAGCAGGTCGCGCAGGGTTCCCCCGCCCACGCCTGTAATGGCGGCGAAGAAGATGAACGTGACCACGTCCTGCCGCTTCTGCGCGGCCATAAGGGCGCCGGACGCCGCGAAAGTCGCGACGCCTGCATAATCCAGAACTGAAAGCAGCGTGATCTGCATGCAAGACCTACAGCGCGAATTGCCAAGCTAGGCAACGCCGGTTTAGCCTCAAGGCATCACGGGAGGATTGAACATCCGCTCACGTTTTGCCCTTGCGACAGTTGCCCTCCTCGCCGGGCTCGGCGGTGTGGGCCTTGCCCAGACCGCGTCGACGCCGGGCAAGAAGACCGAGGCGCAGTTTGCAGGCGGCTATCGTCCGGATGCCTGCCGCTATCCCAGACCGGCTCGCGACAAGCAGTTGTCCGGCTGCTGCCAGATGGATCTGGAGATCGGCCCAGACGGTAGCGTGCTTAGCGCCGATGGCGTCTGCAGCGATCCGATCTTCCTTGAACCAACCGTGCGCTGCCTCGTCGCGCAGGACTTCGTCCCCGCCACGCGCAATGGCCAGCCGGTGCGTGACCTGCAGCACCTCGAATACGAATGGCGCGCCACCACGCCCTCGAAGACAAACCTCTGCAACAAGCTGAAAACCAGCTGAGGCGGGCCTTGCCTGCCGCGGTGGCTTGGCATCCAGCAACCGGCATGATGTGAAGCTGTCTGGCGTTGCGTCGGGAGTGTGCCGGATGGAAGTGATCGCGAATGGCGCGGATGGCTGGCTCTACTGGTCCGAGCTTGCCCGCAACTGGGCTTCCGCCTTCACCTTTGTTGCAGCCTTGCTCGCAGGTCTGTTCGGCTTGTTCCGCTATCTGCGTTCCGAGCGGATGCGCCAGACGGAACAGGTGCGCGAACTCTACCGCATGTTCTTCGAGTCTGACCGCTATCGCCGCATCCGCTTCGTGCTGGCCAACCCTGACTCGCCCGAATTCGCCGCGCTGAAAACCGAGCTGGCGACGCCCGGCATGCCCAAGGCGCTCGAGGGTGAGCTGATCGACCTCCTGAACTTCTTCGAGTTCGTCTCCGGCCTCACCCGGCGCGGTCTCGTTGCGCGCCGCGATATCGACTGGATGTTTGCCAGCTTCATTGGCCGTGTCGTGGCGGTGGACTTCGTTCGCGCCTATGTCCTGCGTTCCGACTTCGAGGAACTTCAGGATGCGGCCCGCGCGGCGGACCGGAAAAAGAAGTGACGCCAGCTCCCAGGCCCCGCCCATGATCAATCGCTCCGCCGGCCCCGAAATCCTTCGCCTGATCGACCTCCTGTCGAAGCTGCCCGGACTTGGGCCCCGCTCGGCGCGGCGCGCGGCGCTGCATCTGCTCAAGAAGCGCGACCAGCTTCTGAACCCGCTCGCGGCGGCGCTCGCCGATGCTTCGGCAAAGGTCGAAATCTGCCGTCAGTGCGGGAATTTCGACACCGTGAACCCGTGCTCGGTCTGCATTGCCCCGGGACGGGACAGTTCCGTGATCTGCGCGGTGGAGGAGGTGGGGGATCTGTGGGCGATGGAACGGTCCGGCGTGTTCCGCGGACGTTATCATGTGGTCGGTGGAACCCTGTCCGCGCTCGACGGCATCCGGCCTGACGACCTCAACATCGCGGGCCTGGTAGAGCGCGCCGGCGCCACAGATGTGCGCGAAGTAATCCTCGCGCTCAATGCAACCGTGGACGGACAGACCACCGCCCACTACATCACAGACAGGTTGGCGCATTTGCCTGTGAAGGTGACGCGACTGGCCCACGGCGTGCCGGTGGGTGGGGAACTGGATCATCTTGACGATGGCACGATCGCGGCTGCGATGGCGTCGAGGCGATAAAAAGACGGCTGGAACGTCCCATGGTGAAACGCAAACACGTGCCTGTTGTGCTGACGGTGGCGGCAGTTGGCATCGGTGTCGGGCTCGGCATGTGGCTGATGCGCGAGCGGATCAGGTCTGTCGCCCGCGATGTCCGCGACAATGCCCGGCGGACCAACAACCCGCTCGACGTCTTCGGCACCGACGTGCCGGACGATGCTTTCGAGGGCGTGCCGAATTTTCCGCACATGCCGGAAGGCTGGCGTCCCAAGCGCGGGATGCGCGACTAGTTTTCTCCCCGCAGCAGAATCACGCGACGTTCCGCTCGCGCCAATGGCTTATTGGCGGTTGATCGGAACAAATAAAGAACTTATGGTCGCGCGATGATCCTCGATACGCTGCACATCATCCTTCTGGTCATTGCGCTCGCCGCCGCTGCGGCTGCCTTCGTGTTCTCGCAACGCAAGCCGCCAGACACTGCGCATCTGTCGGCCGAACTGGCGGAACGCAGCAAGGAAGTGGCTGGCCTGAAATCGGAAGCAGCCACCCAGCGTCAGCGCGCCGAAGCGGCTGAAAAGACCGAAGCCGGCGTGCGCGCTTCGCTCGAAGCCGGTGAGGCAAAAGTGGCTGAGCTCAAGGCGGCCTCCGCTGGGCTCACTCAGCAACTGACCAAGCTGCAGGGCGAGCACGCGCAAGCGCTGGCGGATGCTGCCCGCACGGCCGAACGCGAAGCCAGCTTTGCGCGAGAGAAAGAACAGCTTCAGAAAATGCAGCTCGAAAGCGAAGCCCGCTTCAAGGCGCTGGCGGAAGCTGCCCTGCTCAAATCACAGCAGCAATTCGTGCAGATCGCTGACGAGACACTGAAGAAGCACAAGGAAGGCGCTGAAGGCGAGCTCGGCAAGATGCTGAAGCCGATCCAGGAAAGCTTCGGCCTGTTCCGCGAGAAGGTCGACGAGATCCAGAAGGAGCGCGCGGAAGATCGCGCCAAGCTCTCCGAACAGATCAAGACGGTCGGCGAAAGTGTGCGCCAGACCGAGATGGTGGCAGGCAAACTCGCCACGGCTCTCTCATCGACCAAGGGTGGCGGGCGCTGGGGCGAGGAAACGCTCCGCAACGTGCTCGAAATGGCGGGCCTGTCGCAGTACGCGGATTTCAGCGAGCAGACCTCGAACCAGACCGAGAAGGGCCGCCAGCGGCCGGACGTGATCATCCGCATGCCCGGCGGCCGCGAGCTGGTCATCGACGCCAAGGTGTCGCTCGACGACTATCTTTCAGCCAGTGAGGAAAACGACCCGGGCCTGCGCAAGCAGAAGTTCGCCGCCCACGCCGCGCGCGTCCGTAGCCACGTGACCGGCCTGTCAAAAAAGGAATACACGAAGGAGTTCTCCGAACGGGTGGATTTCGTCGCCATGTTCATCCCCGGCGAGAATTTCTACGCCGCAGTGCTCGAGCACGACCGCGAAATCTTCGATTACGCCGCCCGCAACAACGTCATCATTGTGACGCCCTCCACCCTGATCGCGCTGGCAAAGTCGGTCGCCTATGGCTGGCGTCAGGAGCAGATGGCCAAGAACGCGGAACAGGCGAAGAAGCTGGGGCAGGAACTCTACGAGCGCCTGGCCAAGTTTACCGAGCATATGGGCCGGGTCGGCGGGGGTCTTGGCAATGCGATCAAGGCTTACAACGACATGGTCGGCTCGCTCGAAAGCCGCGTGCTGCCCTCCGCGAAGAAGCTGGAGGAGCTGCAGTTCGCCGACCCGAACAAGGTAATCGAGGAGCCGGCGCCGGTAGACATCGCGCCCCGGCAGCTCACCCTGCTGGACGGCTTGTCGCCGGAGCCCGAGCGGGCGCTGGCGGCGTCGCGCTCCAAGGCCGGGAAATAGCCCTCCCTCCAGGGGCATCCCCGGGTCGTGAAGCATCCCTCACAGGCTCGTTCACTTGACGAAAACCGGGCTCGTCCATAGCTAGCCGTTATGGCTATCCGTCCGATCCTCACTGTTCCCGATCCTGTCCTGAAGCAGGTGTCAAAGCGCGTCGACGCCGTCACCGACGCTACGCGCGCGCTGATGGATGACATGCTCGAGACGATGTACGCCGCCCCGGGCATTGGCCTTGCCGCCGTGCAGATCGGCGAGCCGGTCCGCGTCATCGTGATGGACCTCGCCAAGGAAGGCGACAAACCGGAACCCCGCTATTTCGTGAACCCGGAAATCCTCGAGTCGAACGACGAGAAGCAGACCTATGAAGAGGGCTGCCTGTCCGTTCCGGATTTCTATGACGAGGTCGAACGCCCCAACCGCGTGAAGCTGCGCTATCTGAATTATCAGGGCGAACAGATCGAGGAGTGGGCGGAAGGCATGTACGCCGTCTGCATCCAGCACGAGATGGATCACCTGCAGGGCACGCTCTTCATCGACCACCTGTCGCGGCTGAAGCGCTCCTACGCCATCAACAAGGTCAAGAAGGCCAAGAAGCGCGACGCGGCCTAGCCGGTCCGCCCTCCACAATTCATTTCCGCTTCCGCGCCCGGTTTGTATACAGACCGGGCGCTGCCATATCCGGGCAGCAAAAGCCCCGGGGCGGATTTTGATCAAGGCACGGATTGTCCGCTACCTGTTCGCCATCCATCGCTGGATGGGTGTCACGCTCGGCCTCTTGATGCTGCTCTGGTGCGTCAGCGGCGTCGTGATGATCTGGAACCCTTATCCATCGGTCACGCTGGATGGTCGCGACTATCGTGTCGAAGGCCTCGCGCCTGTCACGGCGCCTGATCGCTTGGCGCTGCCTGCCATTCCCGATGCTGCGACGATTTCCTCCGCGCGTATCGAAATGCTCGCCGACCGGCCAGTGATGTTGCTGGCCTGGAGCGAAGGCGAAGAGGGCAAGCGCGGCCTGTTCGATCTCGCGACTGCAGCGCCCATCGAAGGCATAAGCGAAGCTGAAGCGCTCGCCGTCGCCCGCACCTATGCCGAACGCCACAAGCTGAAGGGGGCCCCTGAGTTCATCCTGTCCATGGAGCGCGATGAGTTCGTCGTCACCGGTTATTTGAATACTCGCCGCCCGTTCCATCAGGTCGCGCTCAAGGACCCGGAAGACACCGTTCTCTACATCTCGTCGAAAACCGGCGAGGTCAGCCAGCGCACCACCGGTTCGCAGCGGGTGTGGGCGTGGCTCGGCGCCATCCCGCACTGGCTGTTCTTCACCGAGCTCCGGCGCAACACGCCGGTCTGGACGCAGGTCATCATCTGGACGTCGCTGGCCGGCTGCTTCCTCACCATCACCGGGCTATTTGCCGGCATCCGCCAGTTCCGCCGCCGGAAGTCGACCGGCAAGCTGGCATCGCCCTATCGCGGCGCGAAATTCTGGCACCACATGATCGGCCTCGTCTTTGGCGTGCTGGTGCTGACCTTTTCCTTCTCCGGCTTCACCTCGATGCAGCCCTGGGGCTGGCTGGAGAACGACAAGGCGTCAGGTGAAGCTGCCGAGCGCTATTCCGGCCAACCGGTCACGTGGGCGCAGCTGAAGCCCGCGCTTGAGGCGCAGGCCGTCGCCCTGCGCACGGTCTCGCGCGAGCGCAGTACGGTTGCGATGATCGTGCTCGAAGGCCAGCCATGGTTCATCTGGCAATCCGTCGATGGCTCTCGTCGCCGCCTTGATGCCAGCGGCCAGCCCGCGCCATTCGATGACGCTGCACGCCAGCGCGCGACAAACCTGCTCGCCGGCGCTGCTGCGCGCTTTGAAGCAATGACCGCGCCTGACGAATACTATTACCCCGGCGCCTCGTCGTCAGACCTGCCGGTGGTGCGCATTGTCGGTGATGGCGACACGCGCTTCTATCTCGATCCAGATACCGGCGCCGTGCGCTTCATCGCTGATGATGGCGCAAAGGGCTTCCGCGTCCTGCACATGGCGTTGCACACGTTCGATTTCGTTGGATCGCCTATTCGGGAAATCCTGCTCGTGCTCGCGATGCTCGGCGTCACTGCCGTCTGCGGGCTCGGCGCATGGATGGGCATGAAGAAGCTCGCGCGCGGCGGCAAGCTCGACAACATCCCGAAAGACGAAACGCCGGCGTCCTAGCCCGGGCTCGCTAGAATGGCGTGATCTGATCGTAGATCAGCTTGCCATACTTGTCGCGTTGCACCGCGCTGATATCGCCGCGACCGCCGTAGGAGATGCGCGCTTCAGCGATCTTGGTGTGCGCAATCGTATTGTCCGATGCCACATCCTCCGGCCGGATCACGCCGGAGATCAGCAGTTCGCGCAGCTCGTTGTTGATGCGCACTTCCTGGCTGCCGCCGATCACAAGATTGCCATTCGCCAGCCGGTCCGTGATCACGGCCGCGATCGTCAGGCTCACTGTCTCCTGACGGTTCACCGAGCCGGCGCCGTTCGATTGCGAGCTTGAATCGAAACCGACGGCCGGATCAAGCGAGGGTGTGCCGGGCAGGGCGTTCTGGATCGTGCTCTCCAGGCCAAGCAACGCCTGCACGCCGGTTTCGGTCGCGCTGGTGCGACTACGCGCTGTCGAGTTGTTCAGCTGCGCCGAATCCTCGATCTCGATGTTCACGGTCAAAATATCGCCGATCTTGCTGGCGCGCTGGTCGTTGAAGAACGACTTGGCGCCTGCCCGCCACAGCGAGTTCGGCGCTTGCGCTTCCATCATCGGCGTCGGCAGCGGCATCGACACGCGTTGCGAACCCGCAATCGTTGCGGGGTTCGAAATCGGGGTCAGTTGCGGCGGGGCAACCGCGTCGTTCAGTCCCGCACAGCCGCCGAGCATCAGCGCGGCCAGACCAGCTCCGGTTGTAAAGGCGTGTTTCATCTGTCCTACCTGCCGTTGACGCGAGCCTCGCCGCTGGCCTCGGCCACGGCTTCGACGGTCCGTTTGGAATAGCTGTTGAGCACGCGAACGGATTCGCCCTTCGCGGCTTCGCTCTGGGCGATGCCGTCGACGCTGAGCCGAACGCCTGCCGATATGTATACAAGCTTCACAGGCTCGCCCTTGCGGATAACCGTCGGCGGCCTCAGGTCCTGCGAGAGCACGGGCTGGCCGGCCTTCAGCGCGCGGCGCACTTCCATGCCCACGGCGTCCTGCATCTCGGCGCCATTGCGAACGATGCGGGTGGGCGAGGCGTCTTCCCAGTTCACGTCGCCTGAGGAAATTACGTGGCCGCGCGGCACATCGCGCACCAGAACGAGAACCTGCATGGCCTGCTGCGCGCCTGCGATCTGCGAGGCGGGTTTCGCGACACGCGCCGTGTTCGCCACCGGTGCGGGCGTCGCATTGCCGGTTCCGCGCGTCACCATGATCGGCTGGTCGAGCGGAATGGCGAGGATCACACCGGCATTCTTCGCCGTCGCAATCAGGAAGGCCGGATCGAGCGCGAGTGTCTGCCCCAGTGGCGGTGATGGTCCAAGCAGGATGCCTGCATGTTCGCCGGTCACGGGCGCGACATCGCCAAGTGTTATCCAGTCGCCGCCAATGACCTTCACACCCGTCCGTTGCGCAACCGCGAGCGGTGCGAGCAGCAGGATGGAAAGGAGAAGGGCGACGATCCGGGTCACTGGATTTACCGCAGGTTGCTGGTGGTGCGCAGCATCTCGTCGGTCGTGGTGATGACCTTCGAGTTCATCTCATAGGCGCGTTGCGCCGTAATCAGCGACGAGATTTCCGTCACCGCGTTGACGTTCGACGTTTCGAGAAAGCCCTGCTGCAGGTAGCCGAAGCCGACCGAAGCCGGTTGCCCGCGGTTTGCCGCGCCCGAAGCCGGCGTTTCCACGAATGAGTTGTCGCCGATTGCTTCGAGACCCGCCGGGTTCACGAAGCGCGCCAGTTCAAGCGCGCCGACGTCCTGCGGGTCGCTGCCGTCGGCCATGATCGCCTGCACGACGCCCTGGCGATTGATCGAAACGCCCACCGCGTCCTGCGGCACCGAGATGCCCGGCGCCACTGTGAAGCCGTCTTCGGTCACCAGCTGTCCATCCGGCGACAGCGCAAAGTTGCCGGCGCGCGTATAGGCGTCGCGCCCATCCGGAAGCTGGACGATGAAATAGCCCTCGCCGGAAATGCCGACATCGTAGGGGTTGGTGGTTTGCGTCATGCCGCCCTGTTCGGTCACGCGGTAGACCGAGCCAGCCTTGACGCCCACGCCGACCTGCACGCCCGTCGGAACGATGGTGCCCTGGTCTGACGAGGTGACGCCCATGCGCTCGACGTTCTGGTAGAGCAGATCCTGGAATTCGGCGCGCTGGCGCTTGAAGCTGGTCGTGTTCATGTTCGCGATGTTGTTCGCGATGACTTCGACATTGAGCTGCTGGGCCTGCATGCCCGTTGCGGCGGTGTTGAGAGCGCGCATGTAAGTCTTGCCTCCTCAGGCGGTAGTCAAAGCGTTATCTGACGCGGGCCAACTTATCGATCGACGTCCCGCGAAGCTCATCCGATTGCTGGATCATCTTCGCGACAGACGTGTAGGCGCGGCTGATCTCGATCATGTCGGTCAATTCCTTGACCGCATTGACGTTGGAGCCTTCGACGAAACCGGACACCACGCGCGCATCCGTCGCGGGCGTCGGCTGTTCGTCCGTTGCAAGCCAGAGATTGTCGCCGACTTTTTCAAGCGCAGCTGGCGTCTGGAAATTCGAAACCCGGAGCGCGCCAACGATCTGGCCATCCTGGCTGATCGATCCTTCGCGCGAAACCGATATGGCGCCGCCGGTCGGGTTCAACGTAATCGGGCCGTTCTCGCCCATCACGGGGTTACCATCCCGGGTGACGATCTGGCCTTCGCCGTTCAGGCTGAAGCGGCCATCGCGCGTATAGGCCTGGCCCGCTGCCGTCTGCACGGCGAAGAACCCTTCGCCTTCGATGGCGAAATCGAGCGCATTGCCCGTTTGCTCGATCGGGCCGGTCGAAAAGTCGCGCTGAAGCATCCACGCATCAGCGAACGAGATGTCGTTCGGCGCGTCGGAAGCCGCCGCCGGCTTCTCGGTAAGGTCGCGGGTTACCAGATGCTCGACCTTGAAGCCGGCAGTGGTCATGTTCGCGAGGTTGTTCGCGGTCGTGTCCATCCGCTTTTGCAGCACTTGCTGCGCGGACAGGCCGACCATGAATGAATTGTCCATGGGCCGCCGTTTGCCTCCACGCTGCGATTTTGCAGCGGCGGAGCCAGGCTGGGCTTGGTCCGCGTTTTCTGCGGCGGACACGGGAATTAACACCTCCACAATGAGGCCCCACGGTTAACGGGATATTGCTTTTCGGGCCCACCCGGCAGGTCTTCACCCGGCAGCTTTTGCCCATCTGCACCAATCCTTAACCATCAGAAGACGATTTTGCCGGGCAGCCCCGAGTATCGGGGGTGGTGTGATTCCCGGACTTGCTGGCAAGAGAGACCGCCTCCCATGGCCAAGAAGGAAAAGGCAAAGAAGCCTGACGCTCCCGAGGCGGATAAGCCTGCGGTTGAGGGCGAGGAAGGCGCTGTCGCCAAGAAGAAGATGGCCGGCAAGACGCTGGTTCTCTTCATTATTCTGCCCGCCGTGCTGGTGCTGGGCGGCGGTGGCGCTGCTGCGATGATGCTGCTCGGCGGAGGCGCCCCGGCGGCTGCGGCCGAATCACATGGCGAGGAAGAAGAAGGCGACGCCGAAGCCGAAGAAGGCCACGGCGAAGCCAAAGCCGAAGATCATGGCGGCGATAAAGCTGCAGCTGGCGAACATGGCGCTGAGGGCGAGGCTGCGGCCGGCGAGGCGGGCGATGTCGGCCGCGCGCTCGAATGTCACGGCGACGATCCCTGCTATTACACAATGCCCAAGCTCATCGTGAACCTTGCTGGCGCCGAAGGTCAGCGCTCACCCTACATGGAACTCGAACTCACGCTCGAATCGAGCAGCTCCGCGACGTTCAAGCGCGTGCCGGATTTGATGCCGCGCCTGAAAGACCAGCTGACCTCCTTCCTGCGTGAACTCCGCGTCGAGGATCTCAACGGCTCGACCGGCACCTGGCGCCTCCGCCGCGAACTGCTCAATCGCTTCAACACGGTGATGGACCCCAAGAAGGTCGACGCCGTGCTGATCGAGAGCATGCTGATCCAGTAAGCAACAGATGGCTCAGGAAACCACAGACGAAGAACTTGCGGCTGGCTGGGAAGCCAGTGTCGCGTCGGGCAAGCCCGGCGGCGGCGATGACGCGTGGAGCGCCGATGCGCCACAGGGCGAGGCTGCCCAGTCGCTTGCGCAGGCCGCTGTCGGCTCCGAACGCATCCTCAACCAGGACGAGATCGACAGCCTTCTCGGCTTCTCGCTTGAAGAAGAGAACGGCGCCAAACGCAACGGCATCCGCGCGCTCATCAACTCCGCGCTCGTCTCCTACGAACGTCTGCCCATGCTCGAGGTCGTCTTCGACCGCCTCGTTCGCCTGATGACGACCAGCCTGCGCAATTTCACCTCCGACAACGTCGAGGTGTCGCTGGATGCGATCCAGTCGATGCGTTTCGGCGACTATCTCAACTCGATTCCCCTGCCGGCCATCCTTGCCGTCTTCAAGGCCAAGCAGCTCGATAATTTCGGCCTGCTCACGGTCGATTCGAATCTCATCTACTCGATCGTCGACGTTCTGCTCGGCGGCCGCCGCGGTACAATCGCCATGCGCGTCGAAGGCCGCCCCTACACGACGATCGAGCGCGTGCTCGTCACCCGCCTTGTGGAAGTGATCCTGCACGACGCCCGCAAGGCATTCGATCCGCTCACTGCCGTGGAGTTCGAGCTCGATCGCATCGAAACCAACCCGCGCTTCGCCGCCATCGCCCAGCCGGCTAACGCCGCCATTCTCGTGAAGCTGCGCATCGACATGGAAGATCGTGGCGGCCGTTGCGAGCTGCTGCTGCCTTACGCCACACTCGAACCCATTAGGAAGATGCTGCTGCAGAACTTCATGGGCGAGAAGTTCGGCCGCGACAACATCTGGGAAGGCCACCTGGCGACCGAGCTATGGTCTGCTCCCACTACGCTCCGCGTCGTGCTCGATGAATTCACCCAGCCGCTCGGCAAGATGATGAACCTTCAGATCGGCGACACGCTGATCATGAACGCCACGCCGGAGTCGAAAGCGCACCTGATGTGCGGCGACATCCACCTTACACACGGCCAGGTCGGCCGCATCGGCCAGAAGGTGGCTGTGCGCGTCGAAGCGCCGATCACCAACGCCGCCAAGAAGAGAGTACTGGAAGCAAGATGATGATGTCGGCTGGACTCTACTCCATCGTGATCGAGGGCCTTCTCGCCCTCCTGCTTGTTATCGCGATCGCCTATTGCATGCGCCTCGATGGTAAGCTGAAGGCGCTGCGCAACGGCAATGCCCGCCTGCTTGAAGCAGCGAAGGAGCTCCAATCGTCCGCGCTGCATGCCCAGAACGCGGTCGCCGCCCTGCGTCGCTCGGCTGACGCCGCTGGCAAGGAGCTGCAGCTCAAGATCGATGAAGCCAAGGCTGTCGCCGCTATTCCCATGGTCCGCGATGTCCGCGATATGCCGATCGATCCCTATCGCGACGCGCCGCGTGAAACGTCGCACGCCACGGCGCGCGCCAACGTTGATTTCACGCTGCGCCGCCGCAGCGTGCTCTAGGAGGGTTCGCCCATGACTCCCAAGGTCGGTGTCCTCTCCGTCGTCTGCGCCGTCGCAGTCGGCGCGCTGGCCTTCAAGGGTCTCGACATCGCGCAGGCTGTCGCCGCCGAAGCGGAAACAGCCGCCCCGGCCGCGACCGAAACCGCGCTGACCGCCGGCATCGGCGAGGAGGCCGAAACTGCTGCTGCGACAGCAGAGGAGGGCGCGCCGCCCGCCGAAGCCGCAGCGCCGACGCCTGAGCAATGCCTGACGACCTTGAACTCGGCCGCCGAAGAAATGGGTCTCTCATCGCAGGAAATCCTCGTCCTCCGCAGCTTGCAAAAGCGCCGCGAGGAACTCGACGGCCGCGAAGGCGGTCTTGAGACGCGCGAACAGGCCGCCGCCGCCGCAGAATCGCGCCTGCAGGAACAGATCGTCCAGCTCAAGGCTGTCGAGACCGAAATCCAGACGCTTCTGAAGACGATGGACGCCAAGCGCGACGAGCGCATGACCTCCCTCGTCAAAACCTATGAGGCGATGAAACCGAAAGACGCCGCCAATATCTTCAACGGCATGGAAGACGGCATCCTGCTCGACATCGCCAAGTCGATGAAACCCGCAACGCTTGCCGCGATCATGTCGACGATGACGCCCAAGCGCGCCGAAGCTCTCACCCGCATGCTCGCCGGGCTCGCCAAGCCGCCCGCGAACATCGAAGCCCTGCAGAAAACGCCAACGTGAGCTTGTTGCGCCCTCCTGCCGGTTGGGCGATCCGCCTCTCCATGATGGGGATGGCGGCTGCTTCCATGTCTGCACCTGCATTCGCTGACCGCCCGGTGCAATTCTCCTTCAAGGAAGCGCAAGGCTACGCACGCATCACCGCCAAATGGGGTGACGGCGATGAAACCGCGCCAAAGATCACCGCGCAGGTCAGCAATCAGGTTCTCATCCTCACCTTCCCCGAGAAGGTCACGCTCAATCTCGACAAGCTGAAGGAGGGGCTGCCCAATTGGGCAGCCGTCACCTTCATGGACCCAGATGGCATGACGGCCCGCATCGGCCTCAAACAGGCGCCGCGCCTCGCTGTCTCCACCTCGGTCGACCTCACCGCGATCGATCTCATCCCGGAATCAGTTACCGCGACGCCGCCAAAACTTGTCTCGCCGCTCGCCGCCAAGCGCGCCGCCGAGACCGAGGCGAAGCGTGTCGCCGCCATTCCGCCGCCCGCTGCGGTCGAACCGCTGGAAGTCCGTGGCAGCCACTCGGGCGATTCCTCGCGCGTTGCCTTCTACTGGCCCGCCCGGGTCGGCTACAAAGTCGTCAGTCAGGGTGAAGGCACGCTCAAGCTGCAATTCTCCAGGCGCGCCAAGCCTGATCTCGCTTACCTGCGCATTTCGCCTCCGCCCAACCTTGCTGACTTCCAGGGCGAGAACTCCGACAAGGGCTACGTCGTCACCATCACTTCGAAGGACAAGCTGCCGATCAAGCACTTCCTCGAAGGTGATGTTGTCGTCATCGACATCAGCAAGCCTGCGCCCCCGCAAGTCGCCGCACCCGCTCCGCCCGCCAAGCCCGCGCCGGCTACGGTTCAGCCCGCCGCCGGGAAGCAGAATGCCATCCTGCTTGCGCCGCCCAAGCAGATGCTTGAAAGCGTCGACCCCAAGGGCGCTGACGCCGTTGCGTATCCCGCCGCCAACGCCACGCTGGGCGGTCCGGAACGCGTCACTGCCATGTCCGGCAACTGGCATGACCCCGCGCCGCGAAACGGCCTGATCAACGTCAAGGTCACTCCTGTCGCCGGCGGCCTCGAACTGCAGGTGCCGTTTGCCGCACCTGCGCCTGCCGCCGTCTTCGCCCGCGGCTCGGCGATCTGGGCCGTCTTTGCTGCCAACGCCGATCTCAAGATTGATCCGACCCAGCTCCCGGCCGGATACCGCGCCCGAACCATGCGGGTGAAAGACGCCACGCTGATGCGTCTCGAGATTCCGAAGGGTCTTATCGTTTCAGCCGACATGGATGAATCGATCTGGACACTCCGCTTCGCGCCCACCGCCACCAAGCCGCAGCGCTTCCTCGCGCCCACGCGCCGCGCAGGCGAGGGCGGCCGCGCCCGTATCGAAACCATGCTCATCGGCGCCACCGGCCTCATCTGGTTCGAAGACCCGGCCATCGGCGACCAGATCGCCGTTGCGGTCTCCTACGGTCCAACCTCTGCGTCGCCAACGCCACGCGATTTCGTCGAGGCCTCCCTTCCCGCTACCGCTCATGGTCTTGCTATCTCGCCGAAATCCGACGACGTGGTCGTCACGATCGAAGGCGAGCGTGTTGTGGTGTCCGTGACGTCCGGCGCGCAATCGGCGCCAGACATCGTCGCCGACAGCGGTCTGGCCAAGGCCGCTGCGAATCCCGCCTATATCGATTTCGCCGGCTGGGGCGCGGCGCGCGGCGACGCCCATTTCCAGCAGCTTTCCGGCCTCGAAACCGCAGCGGCGACGCTCGATCCTTCCACGCCCCCGGGCGCCAGCGCCGCGCTCGATCTCGCGCGCTTCCATCTCGGCCACGACCACGGGCATGAAGCGCTCGGCGTTCTCAAGCTGGCTTTGCATGACCGCCCCGAACTCGAGCAGGACGCAAGCTTCCTGGGCATGCGCGGCGTCGCCAATTACATGGCTGGGCGGCTGAAGCTGGCCGACGATGATCTCGCGCGCGGCCCCCTGCGCAACGATCCCTCCGCCGCGTTGTGGCGGGGCGTCATCGCGGTCGAGCGCGGCGAATGGGAACGTGCGGTGGAATTCTTCCGCGCCTCCGACAAGCAGATCAATCTCTACTCGTCGAATCGCGCCGCACTGTTCTCTGCCGCATGGGCGGAAGCCGCCTTGCGGACCAATGACTACGACACCGCCCGGCGTCAGGCGAACACCGCCGTCTCCAACGGCGACACGGAAACGAAGGAGCGTGGCCAGCTGATTCTGGCGACGTTGCGTTCGATCATCGAAGGCCCGGCTGCCGCTTATGACGAACTCCAGCGCCTTTCCAAAAAGGCGTCCGAGCCGATTGCCGTGCGCGCTGAACTCAAGCGTCTCGAGGCGGGCGTCCTTGCCGGCAAGATGAGCGCCAACGAAGCGACAACCGAACTCGAAATTCTGCGCTATCGCTGGCGGGGTGACGAGGTCGAGATGGCCACCGTCAGCATTCTCGCAGATCAGTACATGCGTGTCGGCCGCTTCCGCGACGCCCTCCTGCTTGCCCAGTCAACGGCCCTGCGCGACGCCAGCGCTCCGGGCGCGCGCGATCTTCGCATCAAGCTTTCAGATTATTTCCGTCGCCTCTTCCTGGCCGGCGAAGCCGATCGCCTCGATCCGATTCAGGCCGTTGCGCTCTTTTATGAGTTCGACGACACGCTCATGCCGATCGGGCCTGATGGCGATCAGATGGTGCGCAAGCTGGCCCAGCGCCTCGTCGCATTCGATCTGCTCGAACCCGCCAGCGTTCTCCTGCAGTATCAGGTCGACAACCGTATCCGTGGCGTGGGCAAGGCTGCTGTCGCCGTCGACCTCGCGACGATTTATCTGTGGGACAAGCGGCCGGAAAAAGCACTGGCGGCGATCAACACAACACGCCAGCCGCAGCTTCCAAAAGAACTCGTGCTCGAACGTCGCCTGCTCGAGGCCGCCGCCTATCGCGACATTGGCCGCTATGACCACGTCATCGAACTCGTCGAGCCGCTCGAAGGCGTCGAGGCGAAATCCCTCCTCGCGGATGCCTACTGGCGCGATCGCAAATGGGCCCCGGCCTCGCAGGCGTTGATGTCCGCGCTGCCGCCCGCAGGGCAGGCCCAGAAAAAAGACGGCGACATGATCTTCAAGGCCGCCATCGCCGCCCGCATGGCGAAGGACGCCGGCATGATCGGGCAACTTCGCGCCTATGGCGGCGCGATGGAAGGCAATGCCAACAAGGCCAGCTTCGATCTCATCACGTCGCAGACCGATGTGTCCGGCGCGGCTCTCTCCGAAGCCGTACGCCGCCTTGCCGACGCGCCCAAGGTCGACGCATTTGCTGCGGCGATGAAACAGCGCTTCGAAGCGCCGAAGGTCGCAACGCCGGCGCCGGTTCCGACCGCTGCCGCAAAGCCGCCCGCCACGGCCGCCAAGCCGGCGACGCCCGCAGGCTCAGGCGGCGCGCCCTAGAGCCCGTCGTCCTTCGTCCCGGGCGCTCCAAGCTCCAGTCCGGCAAAATCGAACAGCCCGGCATCGACCAGATGCGATGGCCGCACATGGCTCAGCGCCCGCGCCATCACCTGGCGCTTGCCCGGATTGCGCTGTTCCCATTCGTTCAGCAGCGACTTGATCTGCATCCGCTGCAGCCCGTCCTGCGAGCCGCACAGGTTGCACGGTATGATCGGGAACTGCATCTGCGCCGCGAACCTGCGTATGTCCTCTTCGGCGCAGCCGATCAGCGGCCGCAAGACAAACAGGTCGCCTGCATCGTTCACCAGCTTCGGCGGCATCGCCGCCAGCCTGCCGCCATGCAGGAAGTTCAGCATGAAGGTTTCAAGCGAGTCGTCGCGATGATGCCCCAGCACAACCGCCTCGCACCCCTCTTCACGCGCAACGCGATAGAGGATGCCCCGCCGCATGCGTGAGCACAGCGAGCAGTACGTATTCGACGCCGGAACCTTCTCGGTCACGACGGAATAGGTGTCCTGCGTGATGATCTTGTAGGGCACGCCCACGCGCGCGAGATATTCCGGCAGGATGTGTTTGGGGAAGCCCGGTTGCCCCTGATCGAGATTGCAGGCGAGCAGATCCACCGGCAGCGCCCCCTGCCATTGCAGGTCGAGCAGCACGGAGAGCAGGGTATAACTGTCCTTGCCCCCTGACAGGCACACCAGCCAGCGTGGCCGCTTGCCGCCGCCCGGCTTTTCCGGGCTCACCATTCCGAAAGACCGGATCGCTTCCTGTGTCTCACGCACCAGCCGCTTGCGCAGCTTGCGGAACGTCACGCTGTCGGGCGCATCCGCGAAAACGGGATGAAGCGGCGAGAAAACCGCCGTTTCCCGCACGTCCTCGCTATCAGACAGATCGTCGGCCATGTCCGCCTTCCCTTGCGCGGTCCTCATAGGCCCTTTTCCCACCAACGCGAACTCCCGGACCGCACTCAGGGGCAACCCCAGTTCCAGAAGCAACTAATTATTAGCCCCCTTTGGTTAACCCTTGTGGTGGGACAGGATCGAGCTCGCAACAATCCAGGCGCGGTCCCAAAGGCAGAACTGGGCTGGGACATGGGCAAGCTGCTAAGCCAATTGAGGATCCTCATCGTCGACGACGATGATCTTCTGAGATCGGAGGCCGACTCGCTCGGCCATCCAGCGATAGTCTTCTCGGCGCTTTCACCCCAGCAGGTTTCAGTCTCCAAAGGGTCTCTGGCGGATCGGGACATCGTTGTTATCGGCGTCGATACCCCCGGCGGTCTCGATCTGGTGGCCGACCTGTGCAGCCGGCCGGGCATGCCGCCTGTCATCGCGCTGGCAGGCAACGCCCCGCGCGGTCAGTCTCTGGAGCATGTTCTTCTTCTGGCCGAGCTACGCGGCGCCGCGCTCTCGCTGCCCAAGCCGATCGATGGCGTAGAGCTGGCGCTGGCCGCTATCGAACTCATCCGTGCGCGATCGGGATCGGGCGCCATGGCGACTGTCACCAAGGATCTGGAACGCCGCCTCGACTGGTAGTTTGCCCCAGGCTCAGGCCGGCTGCAGCACGCCCTTGTCGACCAGCAGCGATTTGAGCTCGCCCGACTGGAACATCTCCTTGGTGATGTCGCAGCCGCCGATGAACTCGCCCTTCACATAGAGTTGGGGGATGGTCGGCCAGTTCGAGAAATCTTTGATGCCCTGGCGCAGCTCGGCGTCTTCCAGGATGTTGGCGCTGTCGTACTGCACGCCAAGATGGTCGAGGATCGAGATCACGGTCGCCGAGAAGCCGCACTGCGGAAAGGTGGGCGAACCCTTCATGAACAGGAACACCGGGCTGCTATCAACCAGGGCCTGGATGCGTGCGTTAACGTCGGACATGGCGTCATTCCCGGACAAAAAGCGGCTTACAGCTCTCAGCTAAGGCCGGATCAGCCGCTAATCAAGCGTCCGCCGCCGGGGTTCGTGACCGCATAGACGTTGGATTCGAGGTGATCCAGCCGCGAAGTCGTCGTGATCACCCTGTGGGCGCCGCCGTCCCGCAGGGACCAGTTCAGGGCCTCGTCGGCCGTCATGGGGGTTGGCGGCACGGGCCCCGCCCGGCCCAGCAGGGCGCGCGCCAGCTGCCATGTCGCGCCTGCGCTCACCGGCGCCGGAAAGCGCCGCTTGGCCGGCGCGAGCGTTTCGATCCCGATCAGTTCTCCGACCGCCCGCAAGCGCTGAAGTCGAGCCAGCTGATGGGGCTCCAGTCCGGCATGAACCGGCGTCATGAACAGGGTGAACTGGCCCGTCGCGGCCGCAGCATCAAGTTCATCGCCGCGTCCACAGACGCCAATTTCGCCGATATCGCCCTTGAACTTCAGGTCGACCAGCGTCTTCAGCAGCGCGTCGGTCAGCGCCCCGATCGGCGGCCCGTGCAGGAACAGCCAGTCCACCCGGCTGCGCCGCAGCCTCTGCAGAGAGCCTTCAATCGATCTGCGCACACTTTCCGGCTCGAAATCGTGCGCCCGCTTTGTAAGGCCGGACGTCTTGATCCCCACCTTCGTCGACACGATCGGATCATAGGTCGGCAGCCGCGCCAGCGCCTCGCCAAGCCTGCGCTCGGCCTCGCCATTGCCATACGCAGGCGCCGTATCGAACACGCGCACGCCCAAGGCAAAGGCGTGCATGACCATGGCCACCGTCGCTTCCGGCCGCACCAGTGGCGAGCCATGCGGCCCACTCACCCCGAAGCCGAGGCGGCGCACGCCGATCGCATTGTCGCGGTTGGAATCAGCCACGCGGCCAGCGTCCCTTCAGTCCGGAGCCCGGGTCGTCAGGGCAAGCGCGTGAAGCACGCCACCCATCCGGCCTTTGAGGGCGGCGTACACCAGCTGATGTTGCGCCACGCGCGTCTTGCCGCGGAATTGCTCCGAGACGATCTCTGCGCTCCAGTGATCGTTATCGCCGGCAAGATCCTTCAGCGCGATCACGGCGTCTGGAAACGCGTCGCGTAGATAGCCTTCGAGCGTCGCTCGATCCATTGCCATAAATCGTCCCTCCCGGGATCGCCGCGCGGTTCGCGCCCGCGGTCGGATCCAGTCGTCTTCCCGGATGCTATCTAGTTCAGCTTTCGTCCCGCACAATAGCAGAACGCAGCGTACCTCATTTGAGGGACGCTGCGTCCTTTTGCTCACGTCAGGCGCGTCCCTAGCTGGGATTGGCCGTTTTGTCGGTCTTCGTTGCGATGTCGCGGATTTTTTCCGCCTCGGCCTTGTGGACCTGCAGGGTCGGCAAGGTTTCGTCGGCGAACATTTTCAGCTGCGCTGTTGCATCCGTGTCCCTCGCATAATCCTCGAACAGCTTGATCGCGTCATTGTGGGCGTCGATCTGAAGGGCGGCATAGTCCGCGTCGAAATCGGCGTCGCCATCCGTCTCGACCAGATCATTGATGCGGCGCATGTGGAAATCATCCAGCACGTCGGCAGGCGGCATCAGCGATGCGGCGGAAGCCGCAGCCTTCAGCTTGTCGATCGCCGCCTTGTGGTTGTCGATCATCATCTGCGCAAACGCCTTCACGTCGGCGCTCGATGATTTCTCAAGCGCCATCTCGCTCGTGCGGATCTCAACAAGGCTTGCCTGACCTGCGGCATTGACGAAGTCCTGCGCCTCGCGCGCCGCATTCTCGGCGGAAGCAGGGGAGGCCGAAGCAATGTCTGTCGTCGGCGCAGTCAGGACGTTCGAGCTCATATTGTCGCCACAGGCGGCCAGCGTCAGTGCCGCCAGACTCGCGGCGCCGAAAAGCATGAAACGAGACATAGATTCCTCCAGGCGATTGCGTCCCCATCCCCGTCATGAGGTCAACGCAACCCACCTGGCCCCGTTCCGGGTTCCATCATGTCGAATGCGTCAGGTTCCCGCATGTCCGAAGCTTCACGTCGCGAAGCGCTTGCTTCCCGTAGTCCTCATCCTCGGCAGCACGTGAGGCGTGCATTCGTTGAAGGACGAGCGTGCGCTGGAAAACCCGGTTAGGTGCCCGCCATATACCCCGGCAGCCAGCCTTCGTGTGCGGCGCGAATATCGGCCAGCGCTACTGGGCCGAAGCCTTTCCAGCCGACGATGGTTTCGTGGCGGATGCCGCCGATCGTGATGCGGTTCGCGTCTGCCGGCGCAAGCTCGCGCTTGATGCGGGCGACGACTTCTTCCGCATGATCAACATGCACGGACAGCACGTAGCGCGCCTGATCCTCGCCGAACAGCTGCGCCGCCGTCCAGTCGCCGCTCAGCACGACGCCATGGCCCGATGACAGCGCCATCTCGACTGCTGCGCAGGCGATGCCGCCCTCGCTGACATCGTGCACGCCGTTGACCAGACCGTCAGCGATCAGCTTGCGCACGAAAGCCGCGTTCCGCTTCTCGATCGCCAGATCGACCGCCGGCGCCGAGCCAGCCGCCACGCCATCAAGCCCTAGCACAACGCGCGCATAGGCCGACGCGCCCAGATGTCCTTTGGTGTCGCCAACAATGATCAGCACATCATTGGCCTGCGCGCCCTTCAGCGTCGCAATGTGATCGAGGTTCTCGATCAGCCCGATCCCGCCCACCACCGGCGTCGGCGGAATACCCACGCCATCGGTCTCGTTGTAGAGCGAGACGTTGCCGCTCACGACCGGAAAGTCGAGCGCGCGGCACGCTTCGGCCATGCCTTCGATCGCTTTCACGATCACGCCCATCGTGTCGGGCTTTTCCGGGTTGCCGAAGTTCAGGTTGTCGGTGATCGCAATCGGCGTCGCGCCGACGGCGGACAGGTTGCGGTAGGCCTCGGCCACTGCCTGCTTGCCGCCCTCATAGGGATCAGCCGCCACATAGTGCGGGTTGCAATCCGAGCAGATCGCCAGCGCCTTGTTGGTGCCGTGGATGCGCACGATGGCCGCGTCACCGCCCGACTGCGAACTATCGATCGTGTCGCCCATCACGTGGCGGTCATACTGCTCCCAGATCCACCGTTTCGACGCCATGTCCGGCGATGACATCAGCTTGATCAGCGCCGCGCCATAGTCCTTGGGCTCGGGATATTTCGAGACGTCCAGCGCGGGCGCGGGCTTCGGCTCGTTCCACGGCCGGTCATAGTTCGGTGCGTCCTGGCTCAACGGCGGCACCGGAATATCGCACACCACCTGTCCCTGCTGCTTCAGCACGAGGCGGCCGGTGTTCGTGGTGTAGCCGATCACTTCGGCGTCGAGATCCCACTTGTCGAAGATCTTCTTCGCATCCGCTTCCTTGCCGGGCTTCAGAACCATCAGCATCCGCTCTTGGCTCTCAGACAGCATGATCTCGTAAGCCGTCATGCCGGTTTCGCGCTGGGGCACCTTGTCCATGTCCATCTCGACGCCGACGCAGCCCTTGTCCGCGATCTCGACGGAGGAGGAGGTGAGGCCGGCTGCGCCCATGTCCTGAATGGATTGAATCCAGTCCGTCGCCATCAGCTCAAGGCACGCCTCGATCAGCAGCTTCTCGGTGAAGGGGTCGCCAACCTGCACGGTCGGGCGCTTCTCTTCATCGCCTTCGGAGAATTCGGCCGAAGCCATCGTCGCGCCATGGATACCGTCACGGCCCGTCTTCGATCCCACATAGAAGATCGCGTTCCCCGGCTCTGCGCCGCGCGAGTAGAAGATGTTGTCCGTCTGCGCGAGGCCAACCGCCATCGCGTTGACCAGGATGTTGCCGTTATAGCCTTTGTGGAACTGCGTCTCGCCCGCCACCGTCGGCACGCCCACGCAATTGCCGTATCCGCCGATGCCCGAAACGACGCCGGCCACGAGGCTGCGCGTCTTCGGATGGCTCGGGTCGCCAAAGCGCAAAGCATTCACCAGCGCCACCGGCCGCGCGCCCATCGTGAACACGTCGCGCAGGATGCCGCCCACGCCCGTGCCCGCGCCCTGACGCGGCTCGATATAGGATGGGTGGTTGTGGCTCTCCATCTTGAAGATGCACGCCTGACCATCACCGATATCGACAACGCCGGCATTCTCGCCCGGCCCCTGGATCACGCGCGGACCCTTGGTCGGAAACTTCCCCAGATGCCGGCGCGTGGACTTGTAGGAGCAGTGCTCCGACCACATCACCGAGAAGATGCCCAATTCCACCTTGTTTGGCGCGCGGCCCAGCCGGTCGAGCAGGATGGCGAACTCGTCAGCCTTGATGCCCTGAGACGCTGCGTCCGCTGCAGTCTGCGGGGCAAGAAGGGGGGAAAGGTCTGGTTTTGCGCTCATGGCGCGTCATTTACGACACCCGCGCGATTCTGCAATGTGGCGGCATAAACAAGCTGGGAGCCGCTGTTTCCCGGCGATAATTTGATCGCTCCCTCACACTATCCGCCCAGGAAACCAATCGGGCTTGCGCTGCGCGCAAATGTCGTGCTCGCAATGCGCGGCTCAATTCGGGGTCAAGGGGCTGGACGTGCCGCGCATAACTGCAGACCAGGGCGACATCACGCGCTTGGCCATCGACGCCATCGTGAACGCGGCCAACTCATCCCTGCTGGGCGGCGGCGGCGTCGATGGCGCGATCCACCGCGCCGCCGGCCCCGGCCTCCTCGCCGAATGCCGCACGCTTGGCGGCTGCCCGACGGGCGAAGCGAAGATCACCGGCGCCTACAATCTTCCCCAGCGCCATGTCATCCACACGGTCGGCCCGGTCTGGTATGGCGGCGGCGTCCACGAGGCCGAACACCTCGCCAGCTGCTACCGCAACTCCCTACGCCTCGCCGTCCAACACGGCTGCCGTTCGATCGCCTTCCCCTCGATCTCCACCGGCGCCTATGGCTACCCGCTCCCCGCCGCCACAGAGATCGCCGTGCGCGCCGTCCGCGACTTCATCGCCGCCGAACCCACAGCCCCTGACGTGATCTTCTGCTGCTTCAGCGCCGAAGCGCTCGCGCTCTACGAAGCCACGCTCGCCGACTAGGCGCTCGCCGCCACCAGCGCATTGCGCTCGTCCGGCGTCAGATGTCGCCACTTGCCCTCGGGCAGGTCGCCCAGCTTCAGCGAGCCCACGCGCACGCGGATCAGGTCGACGACATCCAGCTCCACCAACTCGCACATCCGCCGAATCTGACGGTTGCGTCCCTCGGTCAGCACGAAGCGCAGCACCTGCACATCATCCAGCGTCACCTTCGCCGGCTTCAGCTGCCGTCCGTCCAGCTCCAGCCCGTGACGCAGCTTCTGGATCTTCGCGCGATCCACCTTGCCGGTCACCGTCACGACATACTCCTTGTCGATCTGCGACTCCGGTCCGATGATCGCCTTCGCCAGCACGCCGTCTTCCGACAGCAGCAGCAGCCCGCGCGAATCCATGTCGAGCCGCCCCAGCGGCGCAAACGTCGCGCGCGAACTCGGCGCAATCCCGCCGCCCACCTGGTTCTCCGCCGTCAGCAGCCTGGCTGCCGGTATCTGTCCCGGATCAGGCTGCGCCGACACAATCCCGACGGGCTTGTGAATCACCACCGAGATCTGCGCCCCGAGCCCCAGCTCGGCGCGATCGTTCAGCACCAGTGTCTGTCCCGCCGAAATCTTCCGGCCGACATCCTCCACGCGCTCCCCGTCGATGAACACGGCGCCTGCCGCAATCAGCGCTTCTGCCTCACGCCGCGAACACACGCCCGCCTGCGCCAGCCACTTGTTGACGCGCTGCGGCTCCTCGCCGTCATAGATGCGGCTCCAGCTCAACCGGCTTGCTCCCGGCCACGCGCCATCGCCGTCTTGCGTGATTCTTCCGCCGCCGCCGGCGTCACCGCCGAATTATTCTTTGACCCGCGCTCGATTTCCATCTTCAGCGCCTCGGGCAGGGGCAGAGCGAGACCGTCATCGATCGCCGCCTTCATTCGCTTCAGCAGGCCGCCCTCGACCCCCGCCATTTCCGCCGCCAGCTTCTTCGCCGCCGGCAACAGCTCGTCCGGCGCATAGACCCGGTTCACCAGCCCCCAGCGTTCCGCGGTCTCCGCATCGAGATAGTTCCCCGTCAGCGACAGCTCCTTCGCCCGGCTCGCCCCGATGATCCGCGGCAGCTTCTGCGACAGCCCCCACACCGGCATCAGGCCAACGCGCGAATGCGTATCAGCGAACTTCGCTTCGCTGGAGGCCAGCAGCACGTCGCACATCAACGCCAGCTCGAACCCACCCGTGATCGCAAACCCGTTGATCGCGCCGATCACCGGCCAGGGGCAGGCCGCAAACGCCGCCGCCAGATCCATGTCCTGGCTCGCCTGCGAGCCAACGCCCAGCGAGAACCCTTTTTGCCCTGCTTCCTTGAGATCGACACCTGCCGAGAATGCCCGCCCCGATCCCGTCAGCACGATCGCACGCACATCGTCAGCCGCCGAAATCTCCCGCACCGTCTTCACGATCTGCGTCCGCAACGCCACCGACAGCGCGTTGAGTTGCTTCGCCCGGTTCAACGTCAGCACAGCCACCGCGCCATCGCGCTCGACCAGAAGCTGCTCTTCGATCCCGTCGCTCATCGCTCAGTCCTTCTTCGGATCAATCTCGGGCTTCACGCCCTGCGCCTTCACGATCTCGACCAGCGCATCGAGGCTGGTTGCGATCAGGTCCGGGTCGCGGCTGCGCGCCACAAGGTTCACCCCGAACTCCGTATTCTTCCCGTTCAGCCGCATGAAGGGATACGATCCAAAGCTCACCTCAGGCCGCGCCTTGGCCAATGCCCCCAGCGGCTCGGCGATATCGCCTTCACGCAATCCCATTCCGCGCACCGTATGCGCATGCACCACCGCGCCGCCCTGAATGCGATGCCCCACATCCTGCAGCATGCCGCACGTCACCGCGGGGATGCCCGCCATCACGAACACATTGCCGAGCATGAACCCCGGCGCCGCCGACACCGGATTGTGGATCAGCTCCGCCCCCGCCGGGATGCGCGCCATGCGCAGGCGGCCCTCGTTCATGTCCTGGCCACGCGCTTCATACCAGGGCTTGAGGATCGCCATCGCGTCCGCCCGCACGTCGATCGTCCGCCCGAAAGCTGCCGCAACGGCATCGGCGGTAATGTCGTCATGCGTCGGTCCGATGCCGCCGGTGGTGAAAACATAGTCGTGTCGCTGGCTCATCGCCTGCACGGTCGACACGATCGTCTCATGAACGTCGGCGATCACCCGCGCCTCGCGAACCTCCACGCCCAGAGGGTTAAGGAATTCCGCGATCGTCTTCAGGTTTGAATCCTGCGTCCGCCCGGAGAGAAGCTCATCTCCGATAAGGATCACTGCGGCGGTGACTGTACGGGCCATTTCCCGCGTTTACGTCCGCTTCATCACGAGGTCCAGCGCCAACCCGTGAAGCAGACGTAAACAGCTTAGCAGCGTTTCTTCGCAAAAAGATCGGGTTCCACTCAGCGGATAATTAAACCTGAGGGCGCATAACTCATCCTGCGATAAAAGGCGGGACATCCCATGGGCACGCATAAGCGCCTCTCCAGAGAGGAGGGCGGCAACGTGATGATCGAGTTCGCGATGCTCGCGCCGATCTTCTTCATGCTGATCATGGGCTTGGTGGAGTTCGTTCTCTACCAATACAAGACCTACGCCCTGAACCACATCGTCTACGAAGCGACACGAAATCTCCAGACCGGGGAAGTCCAGGACGCCGCCAACATGCGGCAGAAGTTCGACGAGCTGTGCGAAGAATCCGCCGGAGCGCTGATGGACTGCAACGCAATCCAGTGGGACGTGCGCAACTATGACGAGCTCAACGAGATCGAGTTTCCTGAAGTTGAGTATGACGACGGCCTGCCGTCGAATTTCATTTTCGACCCGGGCGGTCCCAACCAGTTCTCCGTCGTGCGCGCCGCGATCCAGCACCAGTTCATCACGCCCTTCATGGACAGGCTGTTCAACATGGGGCCTGACAACCCTGCGATCGTGAACAGCTTCTGCATCGTCAGAAATGAGCCGTGGAACTGATCATGCGCATCCGCTCGCTCATACCGCGCCTTTTCACAGACGCCCGAGGCGTCGCCGCGACCGAGTTCGCGCTCATCGCTCCAGCCTTGATCTTTCTGGTCATGGGTGTCTTCGAATTGTCTTTCCGCTTTCGTGCGGCCGAAGAGGCGACTCGCTACGTTCACCAGGTCGCTGACCTCGTTTCGCGAGAGGCCACTTTGACGACCCCAGCGCTGGAGGAAGTTCGGGATGCGGCGGTGTTCATGATGAATCCGCTCGAAACCACGGACAATCTCGATCTGGACGTATCCTCCGTTGGCTTCGAAGGCACGGATGCGGCGCCCACCATGCTCTGGCGTCGTGTCGCTGGCAGCGCTGTGGAGTTCAACCTGAGCGAAGCTGAAGGCATGGGTCTTGTGGACGAATCCGTCATTCGCGTCGGCATCCGCTACACATACAGATCTGTACTCACCGACCTTTTCGGCGGCGGCTTCATGGCGATCGAACGCTCCGCCTATGCCCGCCCGCGTGTCGAACGACTCGTGGCGCTTGATGGCAGCACCGATGACGGCGGCGAGATCGTATACTTTGGCGCAAGCTGATTTCTAGAGGGAGGGCGCGCTTCATTGCGCGCTCAGGGAAAGTGAGAACGGCCATGTTCCGGTCCAGCAAGAAGTTCCTCTCGAACACGCGTGGGGCGTTCGCCCTGCAGTTCGCGATGATGGCAATCCCGCTGACGGTTTGCGCCGGCCTGGCCATCGACGGCGGCCGCGCCTTCCTCGCCCGCTTCGAGCTAGCCGCCGCTCTGGACGCCGCAGCTCTTGCCGTCGGCTCGACGCTGACCGAGGGCTCCGACCTCGACGCTATCGCCGAGAGGTTCGTCGAACGCAACTTCCGTACACACCACGACGACCCGATCACCCTCGAACTCGTCGAGGGCCTCGTCAACGGTGCTGAAACGTGGACACTCAAGGGCCAGGTGACCATCAACACCTATTTCATGCCGCTGGTCGGCCAGCCTTACGTCACCGTTTCGGCGGAGAGCGAAGTGCGGCAGGGCGGCAACAACGTCGAGGTTGCGCTTGCGCTCGACATCACCGGCTCGATGAACGCAACCCGCATGACGGGCCTCAGGAGCGCGGCCAACCTGCTGATCGACGAAGTCGTCAGCGAGCAGCAGCCGCCGGAGGTGCCGTTCTTCTCGCGCGCCGCGATCGTCCCCTGGTCACAGTATATCAGTCTCAACACAATCGGCACGGGTGGGATCAGCTTCGTCAACAACACCGTCGTCGAAGAGCTGCGCGGCACGCCCACCGGCCCGACCGCCATTACCGCCGCCAGCTGGCGTGCGCCGTCGACCAGCGATCGGACGATCAGTCAGGCCGGCTGGCGCGTTGGCACAGGCAAGGCGATCAGCGATGTCTCCTGGCGTCGCGGCGCCGCGCTCAACATCACGAATATCCGCAAGACAAACTCGAACACACGAATCCGTGTCACTGTTTCAGCTGCGGCGAGCACGTATTACGCGAACGGCGACACGGTCTACATTTCCGGCGCCAACGGCAGCTATACTGGCCTGAATGGCAATCGCTACAAGGTCGCGGACCGCACCGCGACGTCTCCCTACTACATCTGGCTGCAGAACCTCGGCACCACCACCTACACAACGCCGCCGACCGGTACGACCAATGCCACAGCCGGATCCTCGCAGCGCTGCTGGACGACCACATGTGAAGTCGGCGTCACCGCCAACTCGCACGGCTATGCGGCCGGAGACCTTGTCTATATCAACGGCGTCAACACCACCGGCGCGGGCTCGAGCCCCAACAATACATGGGGCACGACCTACACGATCGGCGCGTTCGACGCGAACACCTTCATCCTTCCCGGAACGAACAGCTCCAGCTTTGCGACCTACAACAACAACGGCACGGCCTCGAAGTGCTACGTCGCGAACTGCCGCTATCGCATTACCACTTCGACCAATCACGGCTTCTCCACATCTGACCACGTCGCGATCTGGGGCATGACGCAGTCTGGTTCGAATACGTCCGCACACTCCGTGCTGAACTCATCGTGGCAGGTCGAGAATCCGCTAGGCACGGTCTTCTTCCTGCCGGGTGATGGCCGGGACTATCGCGACTGGACCTCGGGCGGCACGGCGGCGGCTTGCGAATTCACCACCTGCAACGTCCGGATCACATCCGTCGGTCATGGTATCGCCGTCGGTGAGCGCATCGTTGTCACCGGCGCAGGCGGCATGACGGGCCTCAATACCTGCAGCCTCAGCTCGTCTGGCACATGTTCCTCAGGCTCACGCCTTACCTGGACCGTGTTGGCCGACAACGACGCCAACGACAGCAGTCTTACGCTTGCCGACTCCGGCCCGACGGTCGCGAGCATGGCCACCAACTACACGGCCAACAGCGCCGGGGCGCAATGCACGCGCTATGGCTGCGACCGCTACTGGTACCTGACGAGCGGCAATGCCGAGCGCGTCTTCCGCCCCAGCCCGTGCATGGTCGAACGCTACGGCGCTGACGAATTCACCGACGCGAACCCGGCCACGGCGCCGCTCGGCATTCTCTACACCGGCAATGGAACGTGTACCCAGGCCAACTATGTGACGCCGCTCACCGACAACCGGCAGCGCCTGTTCGACGCGGTCGAGGATCTCGATACGGACGGCTCCACCGCAGGGCAGCTCGGCGTCGCCTGGGGGTGGTACCTGCTGTCGAACAACTTCTCGACAGTGTGGGACAGGGAGCCCGAGAACGTTCCCCGGCCCAAGAATTTCAGTCAGCTCGCCCGCGTGCTCGTTCTGATGACCGATGGCGAATTCAACTACTCGACCTGCAACGGTATCGCTTCAAGCGGGATAAGCTCGACCCTCTGCACGCCCAGCATCGCCGGAGACAACACGGTTGGCCGCGATCCGTCCTTCAAGCAGGCGCAGGCGCTATGCAACGCCCTGCGGGCCGACGGTGTCATCATCTATACGGTGGGGCTGCAGCTCAACACGGCCGGCTTCAGCGACGACTTCCTGCTGGCTTGCGCCGGTAACCCGCGGAACGCCTTCCTTGCCGCCAACAACGAAGAGCTCGAAGCCGCATTCCGGAACATCGCCACCGCGATCAACCGTCTGCGCATCGCAAGGTAGCGCTCACGCCTCCGCGTGATCAGACCCTGGACTGAACTGGAAAGGGCCGGGCTGGAAGCAGTCCGGCCTTTTTGTCCGCCCGGGACGATACGCTAGCCCGCAACCCGCAGGCTCTCCGCCACGGCCCTGGCCGCCGGCGTATCCATCGCGCTCTGTTCGCCGAACCGCTTCAGCGCCAGACGCCACAGCCATTTGGCGTTGCTCGCGCGCCCCATGGCGGCAGCGTGATCTCCGGCAAGCCCGGTCAGCTCCGCCAGCTCCAGTCCCTGCGCCGTGTCGCGCCCCGCATTGAGCAGCTTCTCGGCATCGTCGAGATTTCCCCCAGCCAGCGCAGCCCGTATCGCCGCGAACGGCGTTTCAGGTTCAGTCGCAGCAGCAGGCGCTACCGGCAGCGGGGGCGGCGCGACTGGCGCAACCGCAACCGGCGCAGGCGACGCCTCAGCAACTGGCGCAACCTCCGGCGCGGGTGTTGCTGCTTGCAGCTTCACAGGCGCAGGCGGCGGCTCCGTTGCAGCCGGGATCGGCGCCAGTGTTGCCGTCGCAGGGAAGGGCACGGATGCAGCCGCCTCAGGCGGCGCCGATGTCGCGACAGGCTTCGCCACAACCGGGGCCGCCACAACCGGAGCGACAACAGGCGCAACCTTCGCTGGCGCCGGAGCGGGAGGCGCAGCTACAGGCGCTGCCGGCTCGGGAATATCGCCCGCGCGCCAGTCACGATCCGCCGCGCGCGCACGTTCCGAATAATACGATTCAGCCGCGCCCAGGCTTGCGTCGCGCTCCGCCGCCTCCGCCGCCAGCCGCGCGCGGCGATTGGGTCGCGGATGCACCGCGCTCACCAGAAACACGACGCCCGCTGAAAGCAGCAGCACCCCGGCAATCACCAGCCATGGCATGCCTGCGGCCGGCGGAAAAATATCCATGCCTTCTGAACGATGCGTCCAGACCAGATAGCCGCCGCCCGCGCCCAGTATGGCGCCAAGCACGAAGTGAAGAACACGTACCAACATCTCGCCACCCCAAGCGGGCCACGTCTCCAGCGTACGTGCGGGCCCGATCCTGCCGGGCAGCGGACGCCCGGAAACGGCAAAAGGCTTAGCCGCTTCCTTGCTCGCCTGAAACCTCAAACACGCAGCGCGCGCTATGCGGCCTTTTTGCTCCATTTTTTATTGCAAACCTGTGTTTGACGTCACGTCGCTCACGCGCCAACCTGCAAAAAAACAGTCCGGGGGAAACATCGTCATGCCGAACATCAATCGCCGCACACTGATGCTCACGGGCCTTGCTGGCGGGCTCGCCGCATGCGCTACGCCGCTCGCCGAAACCGGCCCCGGCGGCCAGCCCATCGTCACCACCAATGCCGGCAAGGTGCAGGGCCTGACAGAAAACGGCGTGAAGGTCTTCAAGGGCATTCCCTACGGCGCCTCCACGGCCGGCCCCGGCCGTTTCCGCGCGCCGCTCCCCGCCATTCCGTGGACCGGCGTCAGGGAAACCATCGCCTATGGTCCGCCCACGCCACAGGGCCGCCCATCCACCGCGCCGCCGCTCCCGCCACGTGATCCGAAACTTCCCCCGCCGCTGATCAACAACAATCCGACGGGCGCGCAATCGGAAGACTGCCTTGTCCTCAACGTCTGGACGCCTGCAACAGACACCGGCAAGCGCCCCGTCCTCGTCTGGCTCCATGGCGGCGGCTTCTCCACCGGCTCGGGCTCATCGGCCTGGTATGACGGCGTGCGCATGGCGCAGAAGCAGGATGTGGTGATCGTCACGATCAACCACCGCCTCAACGTCTTCGGTTATCTCTATCTGGGCGATCTCGGCGGCGGCGAATGGAAAGACGCGGCCAGCGTCGGCATGCTCGATTGCGTGCTCGCTCTCAAATGGGTGAAGGACAACATCGCCGGCTTCGGCGGCGACCCCAGCCGCGTGCTCATCTATGGCGAAAGCGGCGGCGCGCGCAAAACGTCCTCGATGATGGCCATGCCGCCTGCGCAGGGCCTCTTTCATCGCTGCGTCGTGCAGTCCGGCTCGCAGCTGCGCCTCGACACGCCCGAGACGGCGATGAAGCGCACCGAGCTGTTCCTCAAAGCCGTCAATGTCGGCAAGAACGACATCCAGAAACTGCAGACACTCTCGCTCGATCAGATGCTCGCCGCCGTCCCCGGAGCGGTGCGCGATACCGGGCAATTCCGCCCCGTCGTCGGCTCGCCGTCATTCCCATCTCACCCGTTCGATCCCGGCGCGCCCGCCATATCGGCGAAAATCCCGATGATCGTCGGCTCCAACCGCACCGAAGCCTCCGTCTTCATGGGCGGCGACCCCGCCATCGTGAACCTTGCCGAAGATGATCTGGTGAAGCGCGTCAGCCAGCTCGTGCCCGCGGGCGAGTCCGCCGAGACGATCGCGATGTACCGCCGCCTCTATCCGCAAGCGAAGCGCGACGAGATCCTCTACATGACCTCGACCGACCGCGGTTACTTCCTCGACTCGACGATCCTCGCAGGCCGCAAGGCGGATCAGAATGCAGCGCCCGTCTGGGCCTACCAGTTCTATCGCTCAACCCCGCTCGAAGGCGGCCGCTATCACACGCCGCACGCCTCCGAGATTCCCTTCGTCTTCGACACGTTGTCGAAAGCCACAAGCATCGGCGGTGAACCCACCGCCAATGCGCAGAACCTCGCTGACCGCATGAGCGGCGCCTGGGCCAACTTCGCCGCCAACGGCGATCCCAATGGCGGCAAGACGCCGACCTGGCCGAAATACAATTCGTCCACCCGCCCAACCATGATGTGGGACGAAACCCCCGCCGGCCCCCGCGTCGAAAACGACCCGCGCAGCGAACAACGCAAACGCATGCTCGGCTACGGCTCGCAACAATACGCAGCCGTGGAAACAGGCCCGGGCTAAGCGGTCGCAAACCCACCTCATCATTCCCCTCCGTCTCGCGGCTTCGCATCGATCCACCTCCCCCTGCCAAGCAGGTGGAGGCAACACACCGCCCTCTTGCCTCCATCAGTCCGAAGGACTGGGGGAGGTGGCAGTCCGCATAGCGGACTGACGGAGGGGGCAAGCCACACCCACAGCGTCATCCTCGGGCTCGACCCGAGGATCTTGCTTTCCATCAGTCAGCTCAGCCGTCGCGACTAAGAAAGATCCTCGGGTCAAGCCCGAGGATGACAACGCTCGACAGCCCTCATCCTGAGCAGCACGCGAAGCGTGCGTCTGTCGAAGGGTGAGGCGCGGTCCGCGCAGCGGACGAATTGGTCCAGTGGACCAATTCGAGCAACGAACGCCCGAGCATAAGCGAGGGCCGGAGAGCCACGCGCGTGATCTCGCAAATGGGGGATAGTGCGGTTCCCAATTCGTAGGACGGCCAAAAATCTTCGTCCGCAAATCCAACGCCCTAGCCACAAACCCTGGAGGATAGCGCCTGCCAGATTCAGCGGCCTCCCGGACCGGGGTTATACTGCCCCTGCACTGACATGAGGGAGGTCCAGGAGACGTCCGAGCCTCTGGATGTCGGTGCGTCGGCCGCGTGGCCGTCGGCGTGTTGGGCTCTGGATTAGATGTCCCTTCAAGGAAGCCAGTCGCAACTGAGGGTGGGCGTATCCGACCCCCCATGCGGTTGCGAGGCGAAGCGAACGTCGACGGCGTGCCTCCGGAACCAACCGGAGGGTCCGGGACCTGTCGGACAGGGCCCGAACACGTTGCACCGATCACTGGCTATGGAGCTAAGGCGCCAGTGGGCTTCCCCTGCTGGATGTCGAGGTCAACTCCGGCTTGCCATATCGGGAAGGAACGGCCGATCCGGGGCGCGTGTCGACGCGCATCGCCAGCGCAAGCTGGCATAGGACTACCCCACGGCGCATCCCCACGCGCCCCGCTCCCTCACAAGGAGGGACAGAGCTGAAGCATCACGGACGGCGCATGCCGGTCCGATGGAGAGCGTGCATCTACCAATGCGGCGGCGGCGCTTCGTCGCCGGCATCGGCCCCCATCGATTGTTCAGCGCTGGCCATCCGGTCAGACAACATCACGATCTCGCGCGTCAGGCGGTCGATTTCCTTCCACTGCGCGATGATTGTCTTGTTCAGGTCCTCGATCACTTCGTCCTGATGGACAATGCGGATTTCAAGAGCGTCGAGGCGGGATGTGTCGGTCATGCGCTTATCCTAGCGCAGCACGCGCTGCAGCGGAAACAGTTCAATCGGAGGCGGGCTGAGCTGGACCCATTGACGCGGACGCACCCAGTCAGACACTGAGTGCGCCGGCCATCGGCAGGAAGTTGAAAATGAACGGCATTCACCATCAGCGCAGAGGGCTAAGCGCATCGATACGGATCGGCGTGCTTGGCCTCGCTCTCGGGCTGACGCAGCCTGCTGCCCTTGCGCAGACGGGTACAGCCGCAAAGCCGTTTCTTGACGAGGCCAGCGCCGCCGCCGCGGGCGGAAACTATGTCGATGCGCTTGCCGCTCATGCCGATGCAATCGCGGCAGCGCCGGATGATCCTGCTGTCTACACGCTGCGTGCGCAACTGTTCGACCGCCTCGGTCAACCCGATCTCGCATCCGCTGACTATCGCGTCGCCGCGAAGCTGAATCCCGGCGACGTCAGCGCACAAGGTAATCTCTGCCGCAGCCTCGCGCTCGCCAACCATGATCTCGACGGCGCGCTTGCCGCCTGCAACGCAGCCGTGCGTCTCGCGCCGCAAAGCCCGGATGCGCTCAGCGCGCGCGGTTATCTCCAGCTGCGTCGCGCCGCCTTTGCTGAAGCAGAGAAGGACTATTCTGCCGCCATCAATCTCTCGCCCGCCTCGCCGGACAACATGTTCGGCTTTGGTCTTGCCCTCATCCATCTCGGCCGCGTCAAAGATGGTCGTGGCGAGATTGCCAGCGCCACGCTCGATAGCTCAGGCGTTGTGTCTGACTGGGAAGTTCGCGGCTTCGGTCTGCAGGGCGAGATAATTGCAGGCAGGCCCGTCACGACCGCATCGCAGCCCGTTGCATCGCTGGCCGATCACAAGCTCTTCCTCAACAAGGGCGAGACATATGTGAAACTCGCCACTGGCTGCGGCCGCGTTGCGCCAGCCGGCAGTCAGCCAGACGCAAGCCTGTCATGGAGCGGCGCCTGCCGTTTCGGTCTGCTGCATGGCGAGGGGAAGCTCTCATCATCCAGCCCGGATGCGCCGGCTGCACGCTTCTCCTACGGCCGCGAGATCGCAGCCGGCGAAGCTGGCGCTGCGCTCGCGCAGAAACTGAGCCTTGCCTATCAGGCGGCGGAAAAAGCCCTCACGCCATGACGCTTCACTGCTCATGGCGGGACATGATGCGCGAGGCCGCCCAGCGTCTCGCCGCTGCTGGCGTCGAAAACGCCCCGCGCGACGCCCGCCTGCTTCTGGCGCATGCGCTCGGCATCGCGCCTGTCGAGGTGATCCTGCGCGAGACCGACGCCATCGATATCGGCGCGCTCACGGATTTCGAGCAAACCATCCAGCGCCGCCTCAAGGGTGAGCCCGTCTCGCGCATCCGTGGCTGGCGTGAATTCTATGGCCGCCGCTTCATTGTCACGCCCGCCGTGCTCGACCCGCGACCCGAAACCGAATTGCTGGTGGAGCAGGGCCTGAAACGGCTGCCGAACTCGGGCCGCGTGCTGGATCTCGGAACCGGCTCGGGTTGCATCCTGCTTTCGGTCCTGGCGGAGCGCTCCGATGCGATCGGCACAGGCCTCGACATCTCCTCCGCCGCGCTGGCCGTGGCGCGCAGCAATGCCGAAGCCCTCGCTGTCTCGGAGCGGGTCTCTTTCGTTGAAGGCAGCTGGAGCGATGCGCCGGGCGGTCCGTTCGACCTCGCTCTCTCAAACCCACCCTACATTCCCGAAGCTGACGTGGCCGGGCTGGCGACAGACGTTCGCGGCTATGACCCCCACATCGCGCTGACACCCGGCGGCGACGGCCTTGATCCCTATCGCGCAATCCTTGCCGCCATGCCCCGCTGGCTCAAATCCGGCGGCTGCATCGGTTTCGAATTCGGCATTGAACAGGCTGCCGCCGTCACCATGTTGATGCAGCAAGCCGGCCTGTCGGACATCGAGGTTCATCGTGACCTCGCCGGGATCGAGCGCGCTGCATTCGGTCGCAGGGCGCCGTGACGCCCGTAAACCATAAGCAATGCGCCCGGAATTTCCTCAGGAAATCACTTGGCGCGCCGCACCAAACAGGCTAGCGTCTTTATCGACGGACTGCAGGCGATTCCTGGATTTTTAGAGCCGGGTGATCTGCCAAGCGTCCGGTTGGGTTTGCAGATGGCAGACCCCAACTCCGTCCAACTGGGGCGAATACTCTGAAGATCAGGGATGGTTACATGAAGCGTCAGCGGGGGCGCGGGCGCAAGCCCGGCGGCGGCGGCGGTGGTGGCAACAACAACCACAACCACGGCAACCGTTCGCTCGAGAGCAGCGGGCCCGAGGTCAAAATCCGGGGCACGGCCGCGCAGATTTACGAGAAGTACGCGCAGTACGCACGCGACGCCCAATCGGGCGGCGACCGCGTGAAGTACGAAGCGCTTCTCCAGCACGCCGAGCACTATTACCGCGTCATGGCGGCTTCGATGCCGCGCGACCGTCTGCTTGCCCAGCAGAATGGCGAAGGTGGCATGCAGCAGGGCCAGCAGCCCGGCGATGGTGTCTCGGTGCAGCACTCCGAAAACGGCGTGCCGCAGCACAGCGACTCG
>Ga0208822_1000183_pt1 | contig 47530 bp, 37 predicted proteins | sample AD_STIC08_MetaG_FD_184435 | JGI IMG/M metagenome (GOLD analysis project Ga0208822, IMG submission 184435) | Active sludge microbial communities of municipal wastewater-treating anaerobic digesters from USA - AD_STIC08_MetaG (SPAdes) (version 2) | ecosystem: Engineered > Bioreactor > Anaerobic >...
GGCGTAAGCGCTTCTTCTCTTAGTGGGGCCGCACTTCCGCGCAGCATGTTTTTCAAAAACCAAAAAAGGTTCGCACAGAGGGCACAGAGAAAGAATGCCTGGATTTAAAGCAAAAGATCTAGCTCGCGCAGAGAACACGGAGAACACAGAGAGAACACAGAGAAAATAAGCCTGGATAAAAAACTTAAGAGCGAGTTCGCGCAGAGGGCTCGGAGAAGGTAGGCATTCTCAAGCGGGGCATCGCGGCGTAAGCGCCCCTTCTCTTTGCGACGGCGCGATACCCAGGTGTTCGTTCCAAAGATTAAAAACAGGGGTTCGCACAGAGGGCACAGAGAAAGAATGCCTGATTTAAAGCAAAAGATCTAGCTCGCGCAGAGAACACGGAGAACACAGAGAGAACACAGAGAAAATAAGCCTGGATAAAAAACTTAAGAGCGAGTTCGCACAGAGGGCTCGGAGAAGGTAGGCATTCCCAAGCGGCGGCATCGCGGCGTAAGCGCTTTTTCTTTTTGCGACGGCGCGATACCCAGGTGTTCGTTCCAAAGATTAAAAACAGGGGTTCGCACAGAGGGCACAGAGAAAGAATGCCTGGATTTAAAGCAAAAGATCTCGCTCGCACAGAGAACACGGAGAACACAGAGAGAACGCAGAGAAAATAAGCCTGGATAAAGAACTTAAGAGTGAATTCGCACAGAGGGCTCGGAGAAGGTAGGCTTTCCCAAGCGGGGCATCGCGGCGTAAGCGCTTCTTCTCTTTGCGACCGCGCGATACCCAGGTGTTCGTTCCAAAGATTAAAAACAGGGGTTCGCACAGAGGGCTCGGAGAACACAGAGGAAGACCGGTCAAGGGATAGGGCCTCCCTGGAAAAAAACATGCCGGACTTAAGCCCGGCGTTCCCAGACGTTCCCAAAAAAACCGCCGTCTTGAAAATTGGCATTCCCAGGCGCTCGCATAAACATAGCGCGCCAGTACAATTATCGAACGAATCGGAATGAACCGTCGATCCGCATACGAATTTACAGCGCCAAATTGCCTATTAGATATCATGTTGCCGGTTATTGCCTATCTGATGAACCAACGAATCATTTTGAATCATCAGTGGTGAGGCGCTTTTTATACTATGCCATCTCAGGAAAGCTGTATCCCTTTTAGGGTTATATCAAGGTACCTCTTGCCACCAGTCAGATGCACCGTGTTGTCTAGAATACTTCTTATACCCGCTATCAGATATTCTGAACAAATTTTTTTCAGAAACGGCTTCGTCACCCTTGGATTTAAATTCACCTACAGTCAAGTTATTTAAAGGATCCCAATCACCTTCGTCATTTTCCTTAAAAATAAAAAACCTCAATGGCGGATCGAAATAGCCCTGCTGGAAACCCATGCGATGGTAGACTGGACCCATTTTATTAGGGTCACACCCGGGAATTATAACTTCTCCCGACTCATGTTTATTCTTCGGAAACATTATTTTTATTCTTTTCTCACTATAATTCCTGAAATCCACAACGGTATTAGAACCATAGGACTCACCTATTATATCTCCTCCATGACATTCATACACTGAAGATAGCAAGAAAACCATCGCAGTTATAGAACTCAGAATCACTATCTTTAAAAATCTCTTCATACCTACCACGCCCCTTTCTTTTTTCGCGACTATAGTTTTCTAAGGATTGCCGAACACCTTCATCTGCGATCCACCCTTTTCCGACGTATTCTCAAAGACTTGGACGGGGTCACCGGTAGTTTTCGCGTGAATTTCCCCGGTTGTCGTGACCGAAAACTCCTGTTCTTGGTCGCTAGCAGGGGTCCAAGTATTAACGCGGGTACGAATCTCTGAAATACCGGTGACCCACGCGATCCCGCCTCCTACATTTTTCGCGCGATTCTCTTTAATTGTGACGCTTTCAGCGTAGAAGTTTCCTCGTTCTGTACCATCATGGGGACCGGTAACGCACACCCCACCGCCATAATCCGCTTCGTTTGATTCGATAGTTGTGTTGTTCTTGGCATAGAAGATGCCGCCTTCCGCGACGAACACGCCGCCGCCAAAAGAAGGAAAGTCTTCTGGGTTACCGGAATCAGCCCGGTTGCCTTTAATGGTAACGCTTTCCTCCGCATTGAAAACGCCGCCTAGTGTGACACCTACTCCGCCAGCAGATTCATATCCCTTGTTCGATTCTATCCTTGTATTTCTAGCGTTGAAAACGCCCTCTGCTGCGACACCCACTCCGCCTCCTTCGAAAGCTTCGTTCCGCGTGATTATCGTGTTCTCGGAATTGACTGTGCCGTAAGCGACACCCACTCCGCCAGCTCCGAAAGCGAAGTTCGATGAGATTGTCGAATGGTAATCATTGAAAATGCCACGCGCGACACCCACTCCACCGGCATAATAATTCGCGATGTTCTCCGTGATCGTTGTATTAAAAGCGTTGAAGGTACCATTATTCCCATAGACACCCACTCCGCCGCCCACATCAGCTTCGTTCTTCGTGATCGTCGTGCCTTCGTAGGCATTGAATATACCCTCAAAGACGTACACACCGCCGCCGTTAGACTTTTCCGCAGTGTTCGACGCGATCGTCGTTTCCGTCGCGTTGAAAGTCCCATTAGTTACAACGTACACACCGCCGCCGCCATTTTTTTCTGCGGTGTTCTCCCTGATCGTTGTGCCCTCGTAAGCGTTGAAAGTGCCGTCAAAGACGAACACACCGCCGCCCCCAAAAAATTGCGCGGTGTTCTCCGTGATCGCCGTGCCGTAAGCGTTAAAAGCGCCGGTTTGGACGTACACGCCGCCGCCTTTCTCTCTCGCAGTGTTCTTTGTGATCGTCGTGTCGTGAGCGTTAAAAGCGCCTTGCAAGTAGACGCCCACGCCACCGCCTCGGCCTGCGGTATTATCATTAACCGTCACATTGAAGGTCGTGACGTTACTACCTCCGGTGATGCATATCCCGCCGCCGACATCGTTACCTTCCAAACTCCCACCGGTGATGATCGCATCGCGGATGGTCACCGACGCTCCGCCAGTAATTTCTAAAACTCGGTTGTTTCCTCGGTTGGAACCTTGTTTGTTTAGTTCAGTCATATCTATAGTAAACGGATTGTTGGTAGGCGAAGAGCGGATCGTTATCTGCTTTCCATCGATGGTTACTTGTTTATCTTCGTTATCCAATACCTTTCCGCCGTCCACGTCGATGCGGTCTCCATTTACCGCGTCGGCGATCGCCTCGCTGAGTTTGGCATATTCTTTTTGTAGCGCTCCAGATGAGTTATATCGTTTGATAGGCGTTTCTGTGGCCCCTCCTGCGCGCGTCTTGAACGTCCGCTCAGTACTCGTCGCGTGTTGCCCGTCCGATTGCACCGCCACAACCTGCCACGTGTATGTGGCTTCGGGGTCGAGGTCGGTCAAGTTATAGTATGGATTCCCCGTCTCAGTAGATGCTTTGGTACCGCCCTCTTTTTGATAATAGACGCGGAATGTTAAACTCACCGCTCGCTCTCCCACGTTCGTTTGTGCGCCCGGTGTCGCCACCCACGTTAACGTCAACGTCGTCGGCCGATCCGTCGCGCCGCTCGCGGGGCTCGTGAGCTCTATCGTCGGTGGTCCGTACACTGGAGCCAGCGTCGAGAATGTGCTTTCATCGCTCGTTTTTGATTGCCCGTCAAACTGAACCGCTTTCACTTTCCACTTGTAGGTCGTATCATATTCCAAGCCCGTTTTCTGCATCTGCTTCACATCCGTGGCTTCTGGTTCGCCGTATTCTGCATTTTCAGCCGCGAAATAGACGAGATAATGGGATATCGTCATATCGCGGTCGCCCGCGGGGACGATCTTTTGCACTCCCGGTGTCGCTTCCCACGTTAAAGTCACGGTCGTTGCCTGATTCGTCGCCCTGCTCGCGGGGCTCGTGAGTGCGAGCATCGGTGGATTGTACAGAGACTCCATTGTCGTGAACGTTCGCGCTGTACTTGTCGCACGTTGCCCGTCCGATTGGAGAGCCACGACTTTCCACGTGTATTCTGTCCCGTATTCAAGATTTTCCAGTTCATAGGAGTTATCAGCAGTTGTGGCAGGTTTCGTAGGATCCGGGTCTCCCGTTTTCTTATGATACACCTCATACCCTGTGATGGTCACTCCGTCGCGTTTCCCCGCAGCCTTTAGCTCTCCAGGTGTCGCCTCCCACGTCAAAGTTACCTTCGTCCCCTCGTCTGTCGCGCCTGTCGCGGGCCCCGTGAGCTCTATCGTCGGTGGCCCGTACACTGGAGCCAGCGTCGTAAAGGTCCACTCGGTACTCGTCGCTCGCTTCCCGTCCGATTGCAGCGCCACCACCTGCCACTTGTAGGTGGTGCCATAGGCTAATCCCGGCCTCTGCTGCTGAGTGGTTGTTACCCTCACTGGATCCCCATATTTCTGGCCATTCACGCCAAAATAGACGAGGTAGCCCTCTATCGCCGTCGCTCGCTCCCCCACGTACGTTTGCTTGCCTTCTGTCGCCTCCCAGGTCAAAGTCACCGTCGTCGGCTGATCCCCCGCGCCGTTCCAAGGGCTTTTAAGCGCTATTTCCGGGGCATCGAACTGAACTGCCTGGGTCGTAAAGGTCCACTCGGTACTCGTCGCCCGCTTGCCGTCCGATTGTTTGGCCACGACCCACCACAAGTATTCTGTCTCGTATGCAAGGTTCGTTAGATTATGGAATTGATCAACAGTTGTGGCGGGTTCGGTGGGATCCGGGTCTCCCGTTTTCTTATGATACACCTCATACTCTTTGATGCTCACACCGTCGCGTTTCCCCGCATTCGTTTGCGCGCCCGGTGTCGCTTCCCACGTTAACGTCAACGTTGTTGACTGATTTGGCGCGCCATCCTCGGGACTCTTGAGCGCGATCTCCGGGGTATCGTATTGAGCGGCCTGTGTAGAAAAGACCCACTCGTCGCTCTTCTTGCGTTGCCCGTCCGATTGTTTGGCCACGACCCACCACGTGTATTGAGTCCCGTATGCAAGATCCGTCAGGCTATATGATTTGTCAACTGTCGTCGCCGTTTGGGTTGTACCCGTGCCATCGGTTTTTTTGTAATTAACCTCATACTCTGTGATGGTCACTCCGTCGCGTTTCCCCGCATTCGTTTGAGCGCCCGGTGCCGCTTCCCATTCCAGTTTCACCGGTGTCGCCAAGTCCGTCGATCCGCTTGCGGGGCTCGTGAGCTCTATCGTCGGTGGCGCAAACGTTGGCCTATTGCGGGAGAGACACCCCGAAATCGAAGTCAACAAGGTAATTCCTAACAGTAGAAGTAAAAACGCCGAAAGTGACTTTCTTCTCATTTAGTACCCTCCTTCGTGCAGACGAGAAAACATCAAAAAGAAAGTAAAGGAAAGAAGGAACACGGTATCCACGACCTTCAAGCCCTTATCGTTAAAGTTAGCCTTATGGCGACCGTATGCGGTTGCGTCATCGAGCGCATCTTGGGAATATTTTACCATAGCAACGAAAGAAAACAAAGAGACTGACTGGAAACACCCTCGAAGCGCCGCAAGCCTGTGGGCGCCCTGGGAAGCCTTGGGTGCTCCCAGAAGTTCGGTACGCTTTGAGAGTTATTTATCCACCATCATCTGATCGGTGTTGGGAAACTTCTCCGCCGTATTCCCGAAGACTCGGGCGGGATGGAAATCACTATACTCTGTGCCGGTCTTTATTTCCCCATTCGTGTCGACTGAGAAATCGTTCGGCTGGTCATCGGGGGGAGTGACGTCATTCTGTTTCCAAGGATTACCGGATGTGTAGATTCTTCCTCCGTCCTCGTAGTTCCAATAAATCCCGCCACCAAACAACTCCGCAGCGTTCGAGGAGACCGTTGTGTTGAGAGCGTTGAAAGTCCCTCCCGTATCGATGTATACACCGCCCCCACTGGCGTTTTCGCCATTCGCGGTGTTCGCGTTGATTGTTGTGTTGAAAGAGTTGAAAGCGCCCCCACCTACGTACACACCGCCGCCGCAGGTTACTGCTTGTCCATCCGCTTCATTCGAGGATATAGTCGTGCCCGTGGCGTTGAAGGCGCCGTCATAGACACCTACCCCGCCCCCACTGGCGTACACTCCGTGCGATTTGTTCGAGGCGATCACCGTGTTGCGAGCGTTGAAAATTCCCCATTTTTCGAGGCATACTCCACCGCCTTGGGCATACTCTCCGTTAGCCGTGTTAGAAGCGACCGTCGTGTCAAAGGCATCGAAAGCCCCATACGAGACGTACACGCCGCCGCCTCTTTGAGCCCTATTTGAGGTGATCGCCGTATGCGCCGCGTTGAGGTTACCGCTCTCAAACGCGCCAGGACTTTCCGTTCCGCTGATGTATGTCCCTCCACCATGCGTGTCCGCACGGTTTGAGGCCATCGTTGTGTTCGTGGCGTTGCAGGTTCCGACGAGGTACATCCCTCCACCGAAGTTCGCGATGTTCGAGAGGAGCGACGAACTCATTGCGTTGAAGGTCCCATTCGCATAGACGTGTACCCCTCCCCCGAGTTCTAACGCCGTGTTCGATGCGATCGTTGTGCCTATTGAGTTGAATGTCCCGCCTACGACCACACCCCCGCCGTTTTCGTATGAGAGGTTTGATTCGATCGTCGAGTTGTGGTCATTGAACACCCCGCCATAGACGCACACACCTCCACCCCCCCAGTTTGCGGTGTTCGAGAGGACCGTCGTGTCGGTGGCGTTAAAGACCCCGCTTTCGACGTACACGCCGCCGCCAAATGCTCCTGTGTTCGATTCTATCGTCGTATCCACCGCGTTGAACGTCCCGATGACACACACCCCTCCCCCACTCCAGAAAGCCCGGTTCGATTCGATCTTCGTGTTTACGGCGTTGAAAGTTCCGAGGACACAAACGCCGCCACCGAAAGAGAGCGTGAAGTTCGAAGTAATCGTTGTGTCGATGGCGCTAAACGCGCCGCTTTCGACGTACACGCCGCCTCCGTCTGCGTTTGCCTCTCCGCCGGTGATGATCGCCCCGCGTAGTGTAACCGAGGCTCCGTCGGTGAGCATCAAAACACGATCTCTCTGCTGCATATCCAAGACGAACGGCGCCGCGTTGCTCGAGCGGATCGAAACTTCTTTGCTCGAGATCGTGACCTGCTGAGTCTCGTTGTCCAAAACCGTTCCGCCTAACACTTCGATACGGTCCTTGTCGTTTGCCTCGTTGACCGCGTCGCTGAGCCTGTCGTAACTGTTTTGGTATCGACCTGTCGAGTCGTAGCGGTGAATGGTCTGAGATGGAACCGGAGTCTCTTGCGTGGAAAAGGTTCGCTCCTCGCTCGCCGTCTGCCCGTCCGATTGTACCGCCGTGACCTTCCACTTGTAGGTGGCGCCGTATGCCAGACCCGTCTTCTCCACCTGTTTGTCGGGCGTGGTTTCCGGGTCGCCGTAGTCTTCGTCTATCCGTGAGAAATAGATGAGGTAGTCGGTTATCGTTACCAGCCGCGTTTTATTGCTTTTCAATGCGCCCGGCGTCGCTTCCCAGGTGAGGATAAGGGCGGTTGGTTGATCGGTTGCCTCGTCTGCAGGTTCAACGAGCGCGATGATTGGCGGGGTAATGATCACTCGACAAAGACATCCCGAAATGACGATTAGCCCGACCAATAGGAACGAAACCACAGAAATGCGTTTCCCTTTCAAGGAAAGACCTCCTTCATACAGCGAGAGGGTGGGAGTGTCAGGGTCATTCGAGGTGAACGCAATGTCTGCGCCCCCCAAGCTCTCGCCGCTCTACCTTCGTTTTGGTGAATAAGAAACAAGTTCGCAGGAGTTCGTGTGAACTGAGTTTACCATGCCGAGGAGATAAAAAAAAGTGCTGGTGTGGGTCAAGCTATGGGGTGTAATCGAGAAACAAGACCAGGGTCGATCGCACGGTTTTTTATCCGTGTAGTCATCTGGGCGTAAGCGCCCTTTCTTTTCGCGACGGCGCGATACCGGTTTTCGTTCGTTCCAAAGTTCAAAAAACAGGGTTCGCACAGAGGGCACGGAGAACACAACGGAAAACCGGGCAAGAGACCGGGCTCTCTCGGAAAGAAACATGCCCGACTAAAGTCCAGCGTTCCCAGTGCTTTCACAAAAAAAGGTTCGCACGGAGGTCACAGAGGGCGCGGAGAGAACAATGGACCATGCCACACTAAAGTGTGGCGTTCCCAGGCTTTCCAAGGGTGGATCGCGAGGTCGTAAAAACCACTTACCCCGCGATAACCCCACAGATCCATTGCGGCGTCTTAAAAAACAAAATGCGTATCGCGAGACTACGTGGGCTTCCGAAGTCAGCCCGCTGGTTACCCCGCGATGAACCTCTTAGTTATGTCACCGCATAAATTGTCCCACACAGCTGTCTCCGCGTGTATGCGCAATTTCCAGAATGTAGAAAACCGAGTCTTTGTAGTTTGACATAACCAAATCGATTTTTCATCGCTTTGTCAAGAAAACGGCGGGGTTCACGCTATTCCTTCGCCTGAAAAATGGTACAACTTCTGCCTGCTTTCTGTGGTCCTCGAGGTTTTTTCAGGGGTCTTTCTTTGAACGTTAAAGAGGTTTTTTGGTCATTTACAACAAAAAAGACCCCAAGGGGGGGTCTTTTTGTTTTCTGCTTTCTAACACACCGACGCCAAAATCGGCGTGTTGGCTTATTAGGCTGGTGCCGAGGGGCAGAATCGAACTGCCGACACACGGATTTTCAGTCCGCTGCTCTACCGACTGAGCTACCTCGGCGATAACTTGGTGGGAGCGGCAGGTTTTGAACCTGCGACCTCCTGCTTGTAAGGCAGGCGCTCTCCCGCTGAGCTACGCGCCCAAACGAAGTTGGCGCTCCCGCGGGGGTTTGAACCCCGGTTTCCGCCTTGAAAGGGCGATGTCCTAGACCGCTGGACGACGGGAGCATAAATCTGCGCTATATCTTACTATATCTCCCCGCGTTTGTCAAGACACCACCGGTGTTTAATCGCAAAGACATGCCGGACTGAAGTCCGGCGTTCCCAGGCGTGCGACGTTCCAGGGTGCTGTCGGAAAGGCGTAAAAGCGTGAACTTAAGACGTGCCGGACTGAATTCCGGTGTTCCCAGGCGTGCGGCGCTCGCAAGGCGCTCCCAAGACGCTCCCAGGTGCTTACAGGAAAATTCTAAGGGGTTGACACGAGTATATATATATGATAGTATATATACATATATCAACATAAAGGGAGGGAGGGCGATGTCGAAGAACGAGTTCGATGAGTTCTCTAAAGAGCTGATAGCTATGGCGCAGTCGGGAGGGTTGACCCTTGGGGATGTGGACATCGATCAGTTCGAATCGATCAATACTCGTTACGGGAGGGCCGGAGGGGACCGGGTGCTCGCTCATGTCGAGCAGCTGCTGAAGTCCTGTTTGCCGGAAGGATTTTTCGTCCGCCGATTCGGAGACGAGTTCTACGTGTATTCTTCAAACTGTTCTCTCGAAGCGATGTTTATGGAGCTGGAAGAGGTGCGCGCGAAGATCGCCGCGCATAAGGTGCCCTATGATGGGCATGAGATCGAAGTGCAAGTCAGCGGTTCCGTCGGAGAGTTCGGTAGGACCGCCGATAACGTCGTCAAGCTGCTGAACCTTTGCTCCGAGGGGTTGATGCTCGCCAAGAAACAGGGGAGAAACCGTATGGTTTTCGCCCCCGGCTCGAGAGAGCAGAAGATGGTCCTCAAATCGAGTTATTACTTGTCTTCCCAATTGGAAGGGCTTTCGAAGCTTTCGGCTAAAACCCAAAAGTCGGAATCGGCGTTACTCCGAGAAGCCATCGACGATCTACTTCGCAAGTACGGTTTGTGAACGTCAAACGGTCGCCCTACTCCATCAACGTTACGGAGTGGGCGATCGTCTCACTCCGTGTCAAGCCGAAGATTTCGAAAACGCTTCTCGAACCAATCGTGGGGTATCAGGCTTCAGACGCTTTTGATGTAATTGTTCGATGTCTCAAAGATCGTCGCGCGAAGCCGTCATTCTCCCTTTATCGTTTCTGCTGTTCCACGCCGTTGATGATGAGATAGTCGGCCCGTGCGATCAATGCGTCCGGTATGGTGAGCCCGAGTTCTTTCGCCACATCCATATTGACCAGCAACAGCAAGGATTCCGCGTTCATCAACCGCGATGCTATCTCCGACACCGGCTTCCCGTTGATGAGCTCCCACACGATCTGACCTGTGTCGAGTCCCAAGTTGAAGTAATCGAACCCGTAGGCTACCACACCGCCGGATCTCGCGAGAGTGAAGTCGCCGCACAGCATAGGCACTTTGTTCGACACCGCTATCCGGTGCAAGGATTCCATACAGGATGCGGCCGTGTTGTCCGTCCCGACGTAGAGCGCGTCCAATCCCCCAACGGTGGCCGTCAATGCGCCGATCATCTCCGAAGAATTGCTGCCCACGATCTCCACGAGTCTCAACCCCAGCTCTTCGCAAGCTTGGCGTGCGTGTTCGGTTATGATCACCGAATTGGCTTCTCCCGGATTGGTGACGATCCCCACCTTTTTCGCCGTGGGAACGAGGAGCTTCAACAGCTGAAACTGTGTCTTCACAGGGGTCATATCGCTCACGCCGACCACGTTCCCCGGATTCTTGCCTAAGGAAGGGATCAGTTCTGCGTCGACCGGGTCTGTGACCGCGGTAAACACGACGGGGATGTTTTTAATGGCATTGGCGAGGGTTTGCGCCGACGGGGTCGAGATGCCGACGACCACGGCGAAGTCCCCGGAGCGGAAATGATTGGCGATCGACACGGCGGTGTTCATATTACCCTGCGCCGATTGGAACTCGACGATAAAATCCGTTCCAAGAACCATACCTTTTCGAGCCAACGCCTCGATGATCCCCTCGCGCGCCGAATCCAACGCCGGATGATCGACGATAGCGGTGATCCCGATCCTTACAGTAGAAAACCCGATTACACTCACAACCACACACAACAACAGTACCCACAACCTTCTCTTCATTTTGATTCCTCCTTTAAAATAAAAAGAGGGCATCTTGTTTCCGATGCCCTCTTGTGTTTTTCGCTTTCGTCCTAAATCACGGAAAAAAAGCAAAGCCACAGGAGGGCTTTGCCCGATAATAAGCGTAGACAAAAATTCGATTTTTAGTTTCTAAGATTTTACTCATTGCAGTCATCCTATCTTCTCGCATCTATCCATACTTCCTTTCATAGGGCCAAATCGCGCGGCCCTATTCGGCGGCTTTCCGGTCCAAAGGTCACACATCCCCTCTGAGACGTTCGTTAACCGGATTTTGGGGTTCTTCGGCGGTTTGAGCGTCGCGCAATTAAACCAATTTTGGCTCGTAATGCGGCTGATCCCTCAGAAGGACAACCGGGGTTTCCAAATGGGTTCTACGGAGGGGTGGGCGGTATTCGTACTCGAAAACCTCGCCTTCCTCGATCCGCCACTTTCGGTTCCCGTATTGCTCCGCGAAGGGCATATTGTGGGTGATCATCACGACGGTGATTCCGAACTGCTCGTTGATTTGACGGGTCAGTTCCATCACCTTCACCGAGCTCTTTGGGTCCAGAGAGGCGGTATGCTCGTCCAACAGTAAAACTTTGGGATCCGAGATGATCGCCATCACCATTGCCAAGGCTTGTTTTTGCCCTCCGGAGAGGTCTCCGGCCCGTACGTTCAAGGTGTTTTCCAATCCCAAACCGAGACGCGAAAGCAACGTCACCGCTTTTTGCGGGCAGCTTCGAAATCGCAGCCCTCGGATTCCTTTTTTAGAGGCGATTGACAAGTTCTCCAGTATGGAAAGGTCGGGAAAGATACCGGAGTTGGGGTCTTGAAAGACGCGCCCGACCCAACGCGCGACTTGCGTGACCGAAAACCCGCGCATCGCCCTCCCGTTCAGAGTGTACGTTCCTATCGTTGGCGCCAGTTCGCACAAGAGCACCTTCATCAGCGTCGACTTTCCCGCCCCATTCGGTCCGACGATGATTACGAAGTCCCCTTCCGCAACCCGCAAAGTCGCGTTTTTCAACGCGCATTTTTCGTTCTCTTCTCCTTTTCTATAAACCACACTGACATGAGACAGTTCAATCACGGCTCACACCCCCGCCAAAGATGGTAGATAGACGAAACTTGCCTTTCATACGTTTATTCGTCGAAACCAATCCGAAGCCAATGACCGCCACGATGAAGATCGCGGTGAGCAGCTTCATATCACTCGCTCTGAATCCTATTCGATAGCCATACCGCATCACGACGGCCAGAATCCCTTGATAAACGATCCCGCCCAAGATCGGCGCAAAGAGGCCGTAGACGATTTTTTTCTTGACGAGTAAGATCTCGCCCACCATCACGACCGCCAGACCGGTGACGATCATTCCCTGTCCCATCGTGACATCGGCGAATCCGCTGTATAGGGCGAATATTCCGCCGGCGAGACTCACGAAGCCATTCGCTAACCCCAATCCCAACAAGGTCATCAAGGTCTTGGGCAACCCGAAGGATTCCAAACCGGACGGATTCGTTCCGAATCCGCGTAGCGCTGTGCCCAGCTCCGTTCGGAGAAAAAGCCCGGTCAAGGTGACGCCGATCAGAATGATCACCGACAGAAGGAAGAGGTCTTGACCGTCTGCCATCCCGCGGAAGATGTTCTGGTAGGTTCTCTGCCTGGTCGTCTCTTTTTGGGGTTTGGCGACGGGGGCGGAAGACTCGAACAGATCGGCGAGGGGATCCTTTCCGGCCACCTGCTCGTAGGTGCCCAAAGAAGAGGAAACCGACGATTTTGGGATCGGGAGGTTTGGACCGTCCATTATCCGAAGATTGATGGAATAGAGCATCGTCATCACCAAGATGCCGGCGAGCAAGACATTGATGCGGAGTTTGCGGTGTAGATAACCGGTAAGAACACCGGCGCTGGCGCCGGCCAGGAGACTCAACAGGAGAGAAATCGGCGCGTTCAGTCCGAGGGAGAACAGCCTGACGCACAAGGCGCCCCCGAGCGCGAAGGTACCGTCCACCGTTAAATCCGCCATGTTCACGATACGAAAAGACACAAAGACCCCTATCGACATCAATCCCAAGATTAACCCTTGTTCCACGATCCCTAACATAAAACACCCCTATCGGTTATTTGAGTTCTCGCTCTACTCCATTTTCGATGATGAAAGAAGCCCTCTGAAGCAGCGTTTCCGGTATTTTCAACCCGATATGCGCGGCGTAGTCCAAGTTGATGAGCAGCTGCAAAGAATCCGGGCCTATGAGACGAGATTCGATCTCGGAAGGCGCTTTGCCCCGAATGATGTCCGATACGATGTGGCTCGTGTCTATTCCGAATGCGTAATAATCAAACCCGTATCCGATTAACCCTCCGGATCGAGACATCGATATATCGGCGCATACGATGGGCTTTTTCTGGGCGATAGCGATCCGGTGCAGAGACTCTATGCAGGATGCGGCCGTGTTGTCCGTTCCAATATAAATCGCGTCGATGGTCGATACGATCGCGCTGAGCGCGGCGATCATCTCGGAGGTGTTCGTCCCCACGACTTCGATCAATTCGAGGCCCAATTCCGAGCAAGCGGCTTGCGCGTGCTCTTTCAACACCGTAGAATTCGCTTCGCCTGGGTTGGTCATGATGCCGATACGTTTCAATCCGGGTATCACCCACTGCATCAGCTGTATCTGAGTTTTCACCGGTGTCATATCGCTGACCCCCACCACGTTCCCGGGGTTTTTCCCTAAAGCCGTAATCAAGCCGGCAGCTACAGGGTCCGTCGCGGCGCTGAAGACCACAGGTTTGCTCTTTATCACGTTCGCGCACGCCTGCGCACTGGGGGTGGAGATAGCCACGATGATGTCGAAAGCGTCGGTGTTGAAGTGGTTAGCGATCGCCAAGGCCGTACTCATATTGCCTTGCGCCGATTGAAACTCGAAATCGAAATCTTGAGCGAGAACCAACCCGTCTTGGATCAACCCATCGATAATTCCCAGGCGAATGGCGTCCAAAGCCGGATGGTCGATGATCGCGGTGATACCAATTCTGACGATACCAAAAAGGGAAAGCGCTATAAAAAGAAACAGACAAAACATTAAATGGACTCTGATTCTCATAGCCGACCTCCTTTGAAAAAAAAGAGGGCACCTTCTCTCGGTGCCCTCTTTCATTTCGTTCTGTGTATACTCAAAGACAAACGAAACCTACAGAGGGCCTCGTTTTATACCAAAAATAATATACGCTTATTGAAGAGGAAATTGGCTTACTTGACAACTCGATCATACCCATTCGGTCCTTTCGAATTCTTACCCGTGTTATACCACATTTCGGCCCCCTTTGTCAAATCTCCCTTGAAATCGTGAACGGGAGCGCAGTCGGAACGTACCGGAGCGCGGAACTATAGCACCGTATGTGCTTTGCCTTTCTGGGAACGCTGCACTCAGTTCGGAGTGGTTTCGCTTTTCTGGGAACGCCGAACTTTAGTTCGGCATAGTTTTTTTAAACCAAAAAGGAATTTCGCGCAGAGTACGCGGAGTACACAGAGAGCACAAAGAGCACAGCGAAACGCCACTGGAGCGCTTGAGAACGCTTAACTTCAGTTCGACATGGATTTTTTGTTTTTCAGACGCTCTTCGGAAAGACATGCCGACTAAAAAGTTGGCGTTCCCAGTAAACAAGCGGAACTGAAATTCTGCGCTTCCAAAAAGGCGCCCAAGAAATCATGCCGGACTAAAGTCCGGCGTTCCCAGTGCGTTCCCAGGCGTTCCCTGTAAACAAGCGGAACTGAAGTTCGGCGGTTCCAAAAAGACGCCCAAGAAACCGTGCCGGACTAAAGTCCGGCGTTCCCAGGGAGTTCCCAAGAAGACAAACCTAAAACCCTGCCGACTGGAAGTTGGCGCCACGAGGGCGCAAATCTTTTTGCCCTATGATACAATCGGAGGGCAAATGATCAGGAGGTGTCTGCTGTGTCGCTAGTCAACGTAGGGGGGCCGGTTATGATCGGCCCTTCGAGTTCTCATACTTTAGGTGCGCTTCGGATAGGACGTTTCGGGAATTATTTTCTAGGCAAGACTCCGGACAAAGCGGAGTTTTTCCTTCATCAATCTTTTGGTCAAACCTATATGGGTCACGGAACCGATCGGGCGCTGTTGGCAGGCGTGATGGGTTTCGGAGACGCGGACCGGGCAGTGAAAGACGCGTTGGGGATTGCGCTCTCGCGAGGTTTGGTCTACTCTTTTCATCAGGAGGATTTGGGAGAGGTTCATCCCAACACCGTCAAGATGCTTCTTTACGACGGCGCTGATTCGCAAGAGATTTGGGCCTCGTCTATTGGAGCCGGGATGATTCGTATCATCAAGATCAACGGCGTCGAGTGCGACCTCTCTGGGGCCTATCCGACGCTGATCCTCGTCAACAAAGACATACCTGGAGCCTTGAATATGATCCTGGAAAAGATCGACGCGAATGTGGCCAATCTCTACCTTCGGCGCATCAACAAACTTTTGGCGAAAGCGCTCACGATCGTCGAGCTCGACAGTGACCTTTCTCTGCGGAGTCTGTTGGAAATCAAATCTTTACCGGTGATCCTGGAGGCGTACTACGTGAAGAGCCTCTCCGACGTCGCGCAAGACAGGGTGGGTGGTCTCTTATGACCTTCAACGCGATCAAACGACTGGCCGTAGATTCCGGACTCCCGTTGCACGAAGCGGCTTTGGTGGCCGATATGACAGAATCAGGAAATAACCCGGAAGAGACTCGCGCCCAGCTGAGCGAGTTTTTGCGCGTGATACTCGAGGAATCGGAAAAGCAATACGGGAAGGCGCAGGATACCCTAACCGGTTTGACGGGTACCAATGCGAAGAAAGCGCATGACCGAGGTGTTCTTTACCACAGTCGGTTCACCCATGTCGCCATCGTCGCCAGCCTCTCGATATGTGAGAGCAACGCATCGATGGGCCGCGTCGTCGCATGTCCTACCGCGGGCGCCAGCGGGGTTATTCCGGGGATATTTTATGCGCTTTCGAAAGAGAACGCCTTCCCTTTTGCCCACCTTCTGCCTGGGTTTATCCTTGCGAGCGCCATAGGAAACGTGATCGCGGCTAAGGCGACCCTGTCGGGAGCGGCGGGCGGATGTCAGGCGGAGATAGGGAGCGCCGCGGCGATGGGGGCGGGCGCGTTGGCCTACTTGAGCGGCGGGGATGCGGAAACCGTCGATTCGGCGGCGGCTTTGGTTCTGAAATCATTGTTGGGTCTCGTGTGTGATCCCGTGGGCGGGTTCGTCGAGGCGCCCTGCGTCAAACGCAACGCGATCGCGGTGACCGCCGCGATCAGCGCCGCGGAGCTCGCCTTGTCCGGGGTTACCTCCGTGATCCCTTTCGACGAAACCGTCGACGCGATGCGCCGCGTCGGGCAGACGCTTCCGATGGAATTGCGTGAAACCGGATTGGGAGGTCTTGCTGCGACGCGGACCGCGAAGCAATTGGTCGACCGTATTCAAACCCGTTTCCAAAAACCATAGGGACGAAAAGGGCCGCTTTCTTCGGCGATCGGGCGCGTTAAGGCGGTTCGACGTCCCACCCGAAATGCCAAAAAAAGCGGCCCTGCTTTGTTTAAACGTGTTTCTTCAGTCTGAAAGCTTGGTTTCCAGAAAGCTATTTCTCCCGCACTCGTGTTTGGACGCCATTGACCACGAGGTAATCCGCGCGAGCCATCAGCGCTTCCGGTATCTGCAGTCCGATGTCTTGGGCTGTGTCTAAATCGATCAACAACAGAAGCGCGTTGGCGTTCATCAATCGCGATTCGAGTTCCGACACCGGTTTCCCGTGCAAGAGGTCCCAGACGATCGTTCCGGTGTCCAACCCCAAGTTATAGTACTCGAATCCGTAGGAGATCACGCCATTGGCTCGTTCTTGGGTGAAGAATCCGGTGATCAGGGGCACTTTGTTAGATTGCGCGATGCGATGCAGTGATTCGACGCAGGAAGCGGCCGTGTTGTCGGTGCCGACATAGACCGCGTCGACCTGCCCGACGAGCGCGGTGAGGGCGGCGATCATCTCGGAGGTGTTGCTTCCGGCGATTTCCAAGAGTTCTAACCCAAGCTCCGCGCAAGCCTCGCGCGCGTGGGCCACCGTGATCAGGGAATTCGCCTCGCCCGGGTTGACGAGAATGCCGACCTTTCGGGCCTTCGGGACGACGAGGCGGATCAATTGGAATTGCGTCCTGACCGGCGTCATATCGCTCACGCCCACCACGTTTCCCGGATTCTTGCCCAGCGCCGGAATCAGCTCGGCGTCGACCGGGTCCGTTACCGCCGTAAAGACGACCGGAATGTCTTGGATGGCGTTGGCGCACGTTTGAGCCGAAGGCGTGGAAAGCGCGACCACCACATCGAATGGATTAGAGCGGAAATAATTGGCGATGGCTACCGCCGTGTTCATATTCCCTTGCGCCGACTGAAATTCCACGACGAAATCCGTCCCGAGCACGAGGCCTCTGCGGATCAATTCGTCAATGATCCCCTCTCGCGCGGCTTCCAAAGCCGGGTGATCGATGATCGCCGTCATACCGATTCGGAACATCGCCATTCCCCCACTTGCCACAATCAAACCTACCAACAGCGCGATGACCCATTTTCTCATTTTGTTGCCTCCTCTTCCAAAAATAAAAAGAGGGCACTTTCTTTCAGTGCCCTCTTTTTGTAGTTTTGTGTTTTTTATGCGTAAGTTCAAACAAAACCACAAGAGGGCTTTGTTCGAAAAGCGAAAACGAACTGTTGGCTATTATTGACGACGGTTAAAGACAAACAATTAGACATAAGATCCCATCCTTACCGAGAAAAACTTACCCGAGTTATACCACATTTTATTCGACAAAGTCAAGTCTGTGTGAGTATAATATCGAGGTACATAAAAAAGGCAAGAGGAGGAGGGAAAAAACGGGCCCCCGCGATACTAACGAAGTCGAGCTATGCGTTCTCTCCTATCTTTTTCTTTTAAGACAAGCCAACTTAAAAGTTGGCGTTCCCAGAAAAACTGCCGCACTAAAGCGCGACGTTTCCAAGGCATTCCCAGACGTTCGTAAGAATCTTTTTTTCTGTGCTCTCTGCGCGAACCCCTGTTTTTGGGAACGCCGAACTTTAGTTCGGCATGTTTAACTTGCAACAAAAAAAGACAAATGGAGGATCGCGAGAGTTCGTGGGCTTCCGAAGTCAGCCCGCTGGTTACCCCGCGATAACCTGTGCTCTCTGCGCGAACCCCTGTTTTATTTTTAGACATACCAACTTAAAAGCTGGCGTTCCCAGGCGTTCCCAAGCGTATCGCGCCGTCGCGAAGAGAAGGGGCGCTTACGCCGCGATGGCTGCCGGGACCCCGCGATCGGCCTTTTGTCTTTATTGCGCCACTATGATTACTAAAATTGTACGGTCGATTCTGGCCTTGTTTCTTGATCAGACCTCATAACTTGACACACACGTCAAGCGTTCGGTCTCGTGGTGTCGACGTAGTCTCCGAAAATCGCTTTCAGAGTCGCTCAGGATGGGGCTTTGTAGATACCTTTCCCTTTGATGACCGTTTTGAAGGTTAGAAAGAGAATGCGAATATCCTTCAGCAAGGACCAATCTCGAACGTACTCGATGTCGTATCGGAAGCGTTCATACCAATCGATGTCGTTCCGGCCGCTCACCTGCGCTAAGCCGGTCATACCGGGCAGCGCTTCGAAGCGTGGCAATACCCACTCCTCGTACTCCTCATACCGCTTGGGATAGGTCGGTACTGGCGGTCTGGGGCCGATAAAGCTCATCTCTCCCTTCAGGATGTTTATGAGCTGCGGTAACTCGTCCAAGCTGGTCTTCCTTAGCATTCTACCGATGCGGGTGATACGATCGTCGTTCGGTTGTATATGCAAGCCCGACCCTTTGTGGATCGCATCCGGAACCATCGATCTGAATTTTATGATTTTGAAGACGCGCCCGTTCTTTCCCAGCCGATCCTGTCTAAAGAAGACCGGTCCGCGGTCCTCCCTTTTGATGCCTATTGCGATACCTAAGAAAAGGGGCGAGAACAACACCAAAAAAAGACCGGCGAACAACCGGTCTATCAACATTTTCACGAATTTTTGCAAGGCTTTGCCCATCGGAAAACCGTTCACACCTTACTTCGTTTCTGTCGTTTTAAAGTTCCATATCGGACTTTCGGCCTGGGACCGTTCGGCTTGCCCTTTCTTGTCGTCCGCTTTCACGCGCCAATAGTAGGTCGTCCCCGTCGCGAGGTCGGACAGCGAATAGAACCTGTTGGCCGTGGTCGCCGAGTTTGTGAGCGCCGTATTCGTCGACCCCCAGGATATCGCGAATTCTAAGACATCGTTGTCCGGGTCCGTGCACTGCCATTCCAATTTCGGGGACCGCGACACGTTGGTCGCTCCGTCCGTCGGTTTCGGGGTGTGTGGCGCTTGGGGCGGCGAGTTCGGCGTGGCCTGCGTGGTGAAAGACCAGGTGTCGGAGACGGCGGTTTTTCTCTCGGAGGATGGTCGACCGTCATCGGCGACCACTTTCCAATAGTACTTCTGCTGGTACTCCAACCCTGACAAATTAAAAGACATCTGAGAGGTCGTCCCGCGGGAAGTTAACGTCGCTTCGCTCTTTCCAGTGTAGACCGTGTAGACCAGGATGTCTTCGGGGTTGTCGTCTTTGCAGGTCCAAGTCAGCTGTGGCGCGTTCGAGACGTTCGTCGCGCCGTTCCCCGGGGTATTCAAGGTCGGTTTGTCCGGCGGGAAGTTCGGGGTGGCCTGCGTGGTGAAAGACCAGGTGTCAGAGACGGCGGTTTTTCTCTCGGAGGATGGTCGACCGTCATCGGCGACCACTTTCCAATAGTACTTTTGTTGGTATTCCAGCCCGGACAAATTAAAAGACATCCGTGTGGTCGTTCCACGGGCGGTCAACGTCGCTTCGCTCTTACCTGTATAGACCGTGTAGACCAGAACGTCCTCCGGGTTGTCGTCTTTGCAAGTCCAAGTCAGCTGTGGCGCGTTCGAGACGTTCGTCGCGCCGTTCCCCGGGGTCTGCAAGGTCGGTTTGTCCGGCGGGAAGTTCGGGGTGGCCTGTGTGGTGAACTCCCACACCACGCCGGTCAAGGTCGCCCGGTTTGTCACTCCCTGCCCATCGTCGGCCAGCACTTGCCAATAGTATTTTTGATTGTAAGCGAGCGGGTTTTGGAATGAGTAAACGGTGTTTTTTAACCCTTTACCGATCACTGCCATCTTGTTGGGGGCGGTGCCGAAGCGAAGGGTGTAGGTCAGAGTGTCGCCATCCGGGTCCGCGCAGGACCATTCCAGGCTCGTCCTCGTGGGCACGTTCGTCTCACCGTCCTGAGGTTTGATCGGTTCTAACGAAATCGGTGTGGCGTTACCCACTGTGAAGGACCACCATTCTCCGACGCGGTTTCCGCCCTTCCCGTCCTTAACCACGATCCGCCAGAGGTATTCTCTGCCCATTTCCAAGGGTTCTTGCGGGGTATAGCTCCCTTCGGAGGCGCCGCGTGTGAAGCGTTGCGCCGTCTGCTGGTCTTCGCCTATGTAGATATCGTAGGTGAGGGTATCGCCGTCCTTGTCTTCGCATAGATTCCAGCGAAAGGTAGGGGTCGCGGGCAGATGCGCCGCCCGATTCTCCGGAAAGAGGTAGACGGGGGTGGAAGGCAAAGTGTTTCCGGTTGTGAAAGAAAAGAACCCCACCGCGGTTTGTGTGTTGCTCGCGCTTCGCGCCACCAGCGACCCATCGAAACGGGTTAACGCGGAAAGGCCAGTCAACCGTATCGTAGTCGCCTCCGTAGAGGTCGCGATCTCCAGGTATCGAGCCTCCTGTGATACTAAGGCGGGCAAGTCGGTTTTCCTTTCCGAGCTCAAGTTCAACGGGTCATCGACCCTGAGGTCGTAGACGATATCGCTCACCGGGTTTTCCTCATCGTAGAAGGCAGGCCAAGAGAGCGTCACTCCATCGCGGGCGATGTCAACGACGATGAGGTCGGTATCGAAATGGGGGGAATCGGTCTTGGGGAGGTTGTCGCTTCCCACAGTGAAACTCCACCGGTCGCCGCGCATCATATTGTTCCCCGCATCCACAACCAGAACGCGCCACCACCAGGTGCCTAGGGATAGGTCGGGAAGCAAGGCGAAGGTTTCCGTCGCGATGAGCGTTTGCACTTTGCTGTTGTTGATCGTATCCGTGGAGTATAAAAGGATATAGGTCAGTGGATCGTTTTCCGGGTCCTCGCACGGTTCCCACTCCAACCTCGGCCCTTCACCTATATTGACAGCCCCATTCTCAGGCGACAGATTCACGGGTTTGGAGGGCGGGTAGTTTTTTTTGTTTAAGTCTTGGATTCCACCCCCCGAGCAGGCCACGAAGAAACAGGCGATCAGAAGGGAAAGAGCGGCCAATAAGGCAAATCCTCGAATCCAAGAGGATTTACGTGTTCTCACACTTCGGTTGTTCATAGACATCCCTCCCCAAAAATACCCCTCACGCGCCTAAAAAAGTCTACTCGCCAAGATAGTTGGCGATCACGGCCGGATCCGACAAAACGGCATCCGGCAGCCCCTCCGCCAAAATAGAGCCTTTATGAATGATGTAAAGGCGATCGACGATTCTTCGTATATCCTCGACGTTATGGTCCGTCACGATGACCCCCAATCCCTTCTCTTTCAGTTTCAAGGCGAGCCGCTGTATCTCTTTGACCGTCATAGGGTCGATCCCGCTGAAGGGCTCGTCCAGAAGGATGAATTTGGGGTTGAGAGTCATCATCCTCGCCAGCTCCAAACGCCGCTTTTCCCCTCCGGATAGACTATCGGCCCGTTGGTCCGACAGGTGGGAAATCCCGAAATCGAAGAGCAACTCCGATATCCTCGGCTCGATCCTTTTCCGATCGTATTTCAGGTTTTCGAGCACCAACCGTAAATTGTTTCTTACCGTTAGACCGGTAAAGACCGAAACTTCTTGAGGTAGATAGGTGATCCCTTTCATCGCCCGATTATGGATCGGCAGATGGGTGATCTCGAACCCGTCTAGCGTGATCTTCCCTTTCGAGGGGACGATGATGCCGAGGATCATCTGAAATATCGTCGTTTTTCCCGCTCCATTCGGTCCTAACAGTCCGACGATTTCTCCCGAACGGATGATTAAATTGGCTCCTTTTACAACCTCTCTACTGCCATATCGTTTCTTTAGATTATCACACCGAATGACCGTCTCAATTGGTAGCTTTGGAGTTGGCATATTTGATGAAATCGTCCGTGACATCGTAGGCGTCTGCCACAAATATCGCGACTACTTTGGTGAGCAACACATCGATCCCGTTTATCCGGGCGTATTCTTTGGCCAATTCCAACAAACGCTGTTGTTTAGCTTCCGCTAACGGGTCGTACTTCATCTTCAGCTGGTTGACGAACTTCTGTTGCTGTAATTGGTACTCGTTGATTTTCAGCTGGTAGGTCGTGCTCGAGTCCCCGAGGTTACGCAAGCGGGTGATCTCGTCTTCAAGGGGTTTAAGTAGGCTATTGTAGTATTCGGCGTCCGCTTGATACTCTTGCAAAAGCGTCTTCAATTCGGTGAACTGCTGACCGGCTTTATCGAAATCGATAAACGCGATTACCGGCGCTTTCAGTTTCGCTGTTGCCGGCGTTCCCGCAAAGACCGTCCCCATCAACAACCCCAGTGTCACAAAAAAGATAAGCGATAAGACTGGCTTTCCCTTCATGTTTCCATCCTCCTGTGTAAAATACAAAAAATGTCCTCTTTGTCCTCGGTGGTTTTATGGTTCTTCCCGTGTTTCTCTTTAATAGATATTTTACCTTGATAGCGGTAGGACTTCAAAGAAAGCCGCTGAATCGTTCCATCTATCACCGGAACCCAGGCGCGATGCGCTACCCCTCACTCGCAACAGATCAAGGGTAAAATCGCCTGTAAGGTTTTCTCGCCGATGCCCGAGACTTTAATCAACTCTTCGGGTTCGTTGAATCTCCCGTGTGTTTCCCGGTAGTCGATAATCCGCTTCCCTTTGACTTCCCCTATCCCGGGTAACGAGACCAAGTCTTTCAGGTCGGCGCGATTGATATCGATCCTCCCTCCGGATTTGGAAGTCCCCTCCGCGCGATCGTATACGCCGGCTTCTGCTAAGGAAGACTCATCGACGTAGATGAACTCTCGAATCGATTCCAACGTTTTAGGCCCAATGCCTTTGACTTCCAATAGCTCGTCGACCGAACGAAAAAGACCCTTGTCTTGCCGATAGGTTATGATTTGTTTCGCCTTCACGTCGCCGATGCCCTTGATCGCCTTCAGCTCTTGAAGGCCCGCGCTATTCAGCTCGATCGGAAATAGAACCGGCGCTTTCGCGGTCTGCTGTCGGCGGCTCGCGTCTTCCGCCACCGCCCGGTCGTGGGGCGTCAGCCCGATCACTATGCCTACCCCGAAGAGAGCGACTACCGTAAGCAAAACGATCTTTTCGAATTTGGACATCGCGCCCCCTTGCGCCAAAGGGTCCCTACTCCAGAGATATGAAGTAGGAATAGTGCGGTTGGCTTCCTTCGAACACCTCGATCTCTGCGGCCGGATACTGTTGGGCGATGGCTTCCCTCAGTCTTTGCGCTTCCGGCTCTTCTATATCCATCCCGTAAAAGATATTGATCGTGAGGAATCGATCGGAACCCACCTTGTTCAATCCCTCCATGATCACATCGTGAAGCACAGCGCCGTGTGCAATTAGCTCTTTATTGGCGAAAAACAGATACTCGCCTTCCGTGATCTCGTTGTTCTCTATCTCCGAATCTCGAATCGCGTGTGTGACAGAAATAGAGACGATGTCTTTGAGCGCGCTATTCATATTCTCGAAATTCGACTCCGGCGTCACGATCTCGTTGAAGGCCAAGATCGCGGCGATGCCCTCTTGAACCGAATTGCTTTCAACGACATAGACGGTTTTTTTATCTCCGCTCATCATTCTAGACGCGCTCTGGGCCGCTAACGTGATGTTCGGGTTGTTTGGTAGGACGAAGACGTGACGGGCGTTCACGCGATCGATCGCCCCCGCGATATCGGCGGTGGAGGGGTTCATCGTTTGCCCCCCCGGAATGATCTGGTCCACGTTCAAATCTTTGAACAATCGGCTGATTCCTTCTCCTGGCGAAACCGCGACGAAGCCGTTCTCCTTCGTCTCTTCCTCAGTCATCGACTTCACTTCTCCAGTTTCGAGATCGACGAACGGCACCTCCGGGATATCCGTCGGTTCTTCTACCTCAACGGTAAAACCGGGGCTCAGGTAACCTGTGGAACTTGGGTGCCCACCGCTCCGTACGGTTCTTAGCGGTTCGTCCGTAGGCGTTTCTCCCAGTAGTGACTCGTGTTGCTCCTTCATATTGTCCACTTTTACCTTCATCAGTTCTCCGTACCGTAAGACCGTTTCGAATATCTCTCCGGGATGATCGGTGTGGATATGGCCTTTCAACAGCGCGCTATCCTGAACGAGAACCAGGGAGTCTCCACGCTCTAAAAGACTGGTCTTTAGCTGGCGTAAGTTGCCGTTTTCTACACCTTTATGCAACCGCGCCATAAATTCGGTGCAATACTGATAGGTTAATGTCTCCCGTTGAAAAACCCCTTGCGTCGTCGCGCCGGCCATCTCTCCACCTACTTGTAGGTTGATCGGCTCTCCGATAGAGTACCGGTAGAACCCTTCTATGATGTACGCTAGCCCTTTGGCGCCGGCATCCACTACGCCGGCTTGCTTAAGCTTGGGCATCATTTCTCTCGTTTTCTCCACCACCTGGAAAGAACGTTTCGTCAAGCGTTGAAAAAAGACAGGAAAGTCGGAGGCCGTTTCCGAAATCTTCGCGGAGTATTGGGCCAAGTCGTCGATCAACGTCAAAATTGTCCCTCTCACGGGCTTTATGACGGCGCTCTTCGCCACCTCGCTTCCCTTTTTAAGGGCTTCAGCGAATAAAGGAATGCTGATTTCGGAGACGTTGGCGTTTGTGATGGTCGCGCAGAACCCACTGAAGATTTGAGATAAGATCACCCCGGAATTGCCGCGGGCGCCCATCAGCGTGCCCGTGCGTATCGCTTGGACGACGTTCTTCATCGACTCGAAGGTGATCTTGTCGATTTCTTTCAGGGCCTCGAGCATACAGGCGCTCATGTTCGAACCCGTATCGCCGTCCGGAACAGGAAAGACGTTCAACGCGTTGACTTCATCTTTGTGTTGCAGCAAAACCTCGATGCCCTTTTTGAAAGCCCCTTTCAGAGCGAGCGAGGTCAACTTGTCGGTTTGTTTGTCCATAAGAAACGCCCCTACTCGATATGAATGCCCAACACGTGGATGTTGATGGCCCGGGGAACCACCCCAAGCATCTGCTGGAAGTTGTATTGGATATTCTCTTGAGCATTGAGCGAGACTTGATCGATCTTCATTCCATAAGAAATCACGGGGAAGACATCTACGGTGATTCCGGTGTCGTCTTCTCGTATATGTATTCCTTTGTCATCTCCGCCCAGGTATTTATTCAGAATGTTGACGTCGTCCATTCGAACCAATCCGTAACTTTCCAAGAGCGATTGGAATACGATTTTCTTAAATACGCTGACTCCTATGTGGATATCTCCCAAAGCGTTCTGTATTTTCATTTCTCAACCTCCTTAAAGTGAACATAAAAACCCTGCGCGATATCATTGGCGCATTTTCTTGTAAAATATCTCTTCGGCAACCGATAGGCCGCCGTAATGCAAAACGATCTCTCCGTACCCCTTTCCTGCTCGGTTCCGTATCGCCTGCGATACACCCTCGATATACCGATCGGGGTCTAACCGCTGTAAAACGTAGTCTCGTCCGGCGAATCGATCTGGGAAGCGGTGGACGAGGTCGCATCTTTCTTCCAAACAACAGAGCGCCTCCGGAGGACAGCCTTCGAAAAAACACTCGGCGGTCAGCAGATCATATTCATCTGGGTCCGGAGCGCTTCGGAGCCGAACATAGTACCGGTCCTGCCTGGCCTGTATAACGGTGACGACCTCGCGTTCAGCTTCTCCCAAAGACCGTTCGAGCAGCCACAAGCTGTTGAGGGTGATCACCGGCTTCTGACAAACCTGGGCCAACGTGCGGATGAAAGAACCGGCGACACGCAGCCCCGTCAAAGACCCCGGGCCGTGCGACGTAGCGAAGAAATCCAACTCTTTTCCTGTTATCCCTCGCGCTCTCATCCACTCTTCGCAAACGGACAGCAGGTTTTCTCCCGGGAACTCTCGACCAGTGAAGGTCCGTGTCAATCTTATCTGGCGCTGCGGAACGACTAAGGCGACGAGGTTGGTCGAACAACTGGCGTCGATCAGTAGGAAGGCCGGGCTCTCCTCAACCGAGTCGCTAGGAATGCTTCGGCTCATCCGTATCCGGAGCGGGTATCAGCGTGTAGACCATCTCCGACGAAGCGGTCGCTTTCGTAAGATCGGCTCGATAGGTCGAAATGGCGTCCAATCCCAGTGAAGCGTATTGGTCCACGTTAAAAAGGGTCATATCCCCGCAGTATTCGATGTATATCTTTTTGAATCGTTCGCGTAAAGCCTTAACGATCTCTCCCACCATCTCGCTCTTCAAATCTTTGAGAACAATCCCGTCCGCTCCGCTTTTTATCGCCGTGATGGCGTCAGATAGCCGGTCGCACTCGAGTAACAGCTTGAAACTGGGATTCCAAGAGCGACGGTAAAACTCGAGCGTTCTCTCGATTCCCCCGAACTCTTTCCATATCTCTTGATGGATGACCCCATCGGTCACGCTCGAGGGCCAACAGATACAGCTCGCGTCCTCTATCGCTTCGAAGTACCAATCATCCAAAGGTTTCACCGGAGGGAGGGAGCGAACGATGACGGAAGCCATTGGATTGACGCGTTTGACGGTTTCTTTCAGTCGATACAGCATCGTCGCGAGCAGGAGCGTCTGGCTATACACGTACCATATTTCGTCTCTGACGCGAATCAGGGCCCCGAGTTTCCCCCTCAACGTCAATAGTCCCGTTTCATTGGCGACGAAGTCCCCGCGACGGAAAGAGAGGTTCACTTCCAACGAATAGTCTTTGGATATCTGAGATAGAAGCCCTTCTCCTGTAAACAGGACGGGGCCTTTGTTGGAGATCCTGGCCATCCAGTCCCGCTCATAAACGGGCCATTCTTCCATTGGTTGAAATATCTTCTTTCCGGTGAAGAGCGGCATCACTTCTTCTCCTTGTAGGCTAGGGTGCACAACCGGGCGCCAAAGAAACATCGCAGTTCTTCATACGGATAAAGGAATACCTCAAAATCGTCCCACACCGCCAGGCTTTCGGTCAGGATCTGCTGGAATTGCTCGAAATCGGCCGCAATCGGAAAGATGATTGTGTTCTTTTTGAAGACATTTGTGAGGGTTCCCACGCCTTTGCACGGGATCTGCCTCCCGCTGAGCCAGGTCACGATGACTCTCTCGAATGGAAGAAGGAGTTCGTGCAAAAGGCGAATAGCCTCTTCCCCTTTCCCGGCGCCAAATTTCAAGGCGACGGTCAGAAGCCCGCCATAGGGATCGTTAAATGCATTCAACCGTTTGGCGTACTCTCGCGCCTTTTCGCAATCGTTGTTTTGAATTGCGGTTCGTCCGGCGAGGTAGAGACCCAGGGGGCATTTCATCGCCTCCGCCGGTTCCAGCGCATTTTCCCGGGTGATGTACTCGTAATAGAGACGGGAACAGTGATGGGCGTCTTTTTTATTCAGGGCGTCGAGTGTATATTGATAGTTTGTGCCGTCTTTGTTCACGAAATAGGGAAGCAGTTTGGCGATATTTTGAAATTCTCTGTATTCGTTCTTGCGGTAGAGAATCGAGCAATACTTTGAAATTTCTTTATCGTCCATCTGAAGCATCTGGAAAAATAGTGCGTGGAGCTCGTTTGGTTCGGTTTTGAGCAACAGAGGGATCGTCTTTTTCACGATTTGGAAGTTCTTGTAACGGAAAAGCGAGAAGAATAGCATCATCAACAAGGGATAGGCCGACCGTGATTGTTCGGCTAAAAAGGTGGCGACCCCGTTTTCCACGTCGTTTCCCGCGAGTAGTTCGGCCAGTAAGAGGTTGAAATATACGAAATCGCTCTTTGAGGTCACATACAGCCTTTCGAAGTGCCTAATCGCCTCTTGAGGACGGCCTTTCAGCATCGTTATCAAGAGTTTGAGGTTTTCGGCAAGGAGCTTGTCACGAACTTGATCTGCGTTCTTTTCCGCATAGCCGTACAGTCTCTCACATTGAATCTCCGCGCAAGTTTTTTCTATATCTAAGGGCGTACGGATCTCTTCTATGTTCAACGGAACGCTTCCATCGCTGGCGATTCGTTTTCTCAGGTCTTCGGAGAGTTGTATCTTTTGTTTTTTCTCTTCCTTCGGCTCTATTTTTTTTCCGGTTTTTTTCTCTAAATCCGACTTAAGGGCTTCTTTTAACTTCAGCAACTTCTGCAGCTCGGGGTTCTCTTCCATTCTCGATGTCTCCCTTCAAAAAAGTCCTTCCGGCGGTGAAGCTGAAAAAACTGCCTCTCCCGATGATCACGTGGTCCCGACAGGGAATCGAGAGGAGCTCGCCGCTCTGCGTGATTTTTTCCGTTATCTTCCGGTCTTCTTCGCTCGGATACGGATCCCCAGACGGGTGGTTATGCACCAGAATGATCGCCACCGCCGAATTCAAGATGGCCTTCCGAAAAACCTCTCTCGGATGGATCAACGAGGCGTTTACCGTTCCTTTCGTCACGTCGTCTAAACCGATGACACGGTTTTTTGAATCCAAAGACAGGACCCGGACGTGCTCCTGATCCAACATAGACATCTCCAGACAAAAGACGAAGACGTCTTCAGGTTCGGTGATCTTCGTTCTTTGCAACAGGCGCTCTTTGTAATAACGAACCCCTAATTCCAACGCGGACTTGATCGTAATCGCCTTGACTTCTCCTATGCCTTTCAACTGGCTCAGCCCTTCGAGCGTTTCACGCTCGAGCGCGTAAAGGGAGCCTCCGTATTTTTCCATACACGCTTCGGCGAGAACTGTGACGCCTCTCTCCTTCGTTCCCGTCCTCAGCAGTATGGCCAACAGCTCCGCGTTGGTCAATTCGCCGGGTCCATATTTTTCCAGCTTTTCTCGAGGCATCATCGAATGACACCGTTATTATATAATAATTCCCATATTCTTCCTAAGGGGAAACCCATCACATTGTAGAAATCGCCTCTGATTTGGTCGACAAAGAACCCACCTTCATCCTGTATACCGTAAGCGCCCGCCTTATCGAGGGGGATACCCGTTTGGACATACTTTTGTATCGCTTGATAGGGAAGCTTACGAAACAATACGCGTGTCCGCTCGCAAAAAAACATCTGTTGCACTCTCGCGTCGTTCCACACGATCTTCATCCCGACTCCGGTGTACACGTCGTGCCACCGGCCTGAGAGCTTGCGGAGCATATGTTCGGCGTGTTGGGCGTGTAGAGGTTTCCCCAGCCGTTCTTCGCCTAAAAAAACCATCGTATCGGCGGCTAGGTATACGATTCGCTTTCCCTTGATCTTCTCCGCCGCTTCGTTCGCCGCTACCCGCTCGGTCTCCTGGAGCTTCGCGAGCGCGATTTTGGTAGTGATCTCTTGAGGTGTGACCTGCGACTGTTTGGGCGTTTCTTCAACACCTCCCGGGTTTACGACGACGATAGGCAAACCGAAACGTTTGCAGAGCTCTTGACGTCTTGGGCTACTCGAGCCCAACACCAACACGAAATCCTCCGGTGGTATCAATTCTTTCGATAGGTTCGGAACCATTGTTCCCCTCCCTTGGCCATTAGAGCGTTCAAAACGCCAGAAACCGTACCCATTAAAGCGATGTACGGAAAGAAATACCATATATGAACGGAGCGCAGCAGCCACACCCCGCATACCGCTAGCTGCGCGAGGTTATTCGCAAAGGCGCCTATGACGCTGATGCCGATGTAACCGAAACAGCGCGTTTTCGATAACGCGATCATAGACAAGACGCCACTGAGGTTTCCAAAACAGCTGATAAAAAAAACCGGAGACAGAAATTTCCCAGATAAGAAATTCCCTAGCAACACCTTAAAAATGACGATCCATAAAACGTCCCGCGTACCCAACATCGTCAGCGACATCAATACGACGAAATTCGAAAAACCCCATTTGAACCCCGGAATGGGGACCGGAACCGGGACGGCGTTCTCGACGAGATAGACCGCGAGGGCAAGCGAGACGAACAGCGCGATACGAACGACCTTCCGATTGTTCTCCACGTCCTGCCATCCCTTATCGGGTCACCGCATCCGGGTGGGCGCCGGTATCCACGACTCGATCGCCTTCCAAACGGATCAGCACTTTATACGGGACACAGACGATGAGCTGCCCCGGGTTGTCGATCTTTCCCATCCTCTCGCAGATTTTATCCCTGCAGCGCGCCTCCTCTACGTAAACTTGGCCGTTTCGAATGTGCAATATGTGAGTCGTTTCGCTCCTTCCAACCGCAGGCTGGTAACCCCGTATCGGGTACTCTCCATCCTCCCGAATCGAATACCGATAGGCCTCTCGGCCGTCTACTTCGACGATCACGGTCGAAGCGGCCTGACGGTGGGGGATCCAGTAAGCGAAGGCGACCGAGAGCAGCAAAACACCTCCGATGAGGAGCCAATCGCCTTTTCGCATCAAAGGGAGCTCCGAGTCCCCGCGCCTTTGGAGCCCCGCCGTTTTCGGAGCGGAGGTTCGCGGTTTACGGGTGGTTCTTTTCAAAAGAGGCCCATCCGTCTGTCGCTCGCTTGTGTAGTTCCGAATCGATGATCAGCGCCTGCCCTCCCAAACGGGGGAGTATCTGCAAAACGTAGTCCGCCTCCAAAACCATTCCGGCTGTCGAGAGCGCGTCCGCATCCATAGAGTTTTGCGCGATCACGGTTACCGAGATCGTTCCGGTGGAAGGCATACCGGTCTCCCCGTTGAGGATATGGTGGTATCTCTTCCCATCAACCTCAAAATAGCGCTGATAATCGCCGGAGGTCGCGATCCCGCCTGTTTTCAAAAAAACTGCCGCCATTTGTCGCACTCCCGCGATCTCGCGGGGGGGTTGCACACTGATAATCCAGTCGGCGCCTCCGAACTTCGGCCCGATAATGCCGATATCACCGCCGATGTCCACATAACCGGTGGCGCTCGGATCCAATTCCCTGGCCACTTGTACGCACCGGTCGATCGCGTATCCCTTCACGATTCCCCCCAGGTCCAGGAGCGCGCCGTTTTTCAGGCGCACGGTGTCTCCTCGGATCTCCAGGTTGCGATATCCCGATGCCTGGCGGGCGGTCGCGAGCTCTTCGTCGGTAGGCACGCGAAAGGCGACATCGTCTTTGTCTATCCGGTCGAAGCCCCACAACCTCGTTAAACGCCCGAGAACAGGATCGAAGGCGCCTTTCGTGGTAAGCGCCAATTCGTAGGACCTTTCCAAGATGAACTGCGTTTCCTCATCCACATAGGTCCATTCTTCACCGTTCCAATTGATTTCGGCTAACACGTTTTCCTTATTGTGGAAAGAATACTTATTCTCTATCCTTTTCACTTCCCGAATCATCGCGTCGATCAGGGTATGCGGATTTTTCTCGGTACCCAGACAAATCCGCATATAGGTCCCCATCTGGATCGCGTCTTTCGTCGTGTAAGGCGCGGTTTTCTTGGTTAAAAGTAAGGAAAAGACGGCGACAGCGAAAATGAGGAGCAACAGGGCATAAAACCAGACCCTTTTTTGTAAGGTTACAAGACTATGGGGATCTGGCGATGGCATTGCTGACATCTTCTCCCTTCCCCCAGCCCGACGATCTGTATCTGATACCCGCTCCTTTCGATAAGAACGTTTGAGCAGTACGGGCAGAGCGTTCTCTGATACTCGGATTCCAGCTGGTTTCCGAGATAGACGTATTGAAGCGTCTTTTTCGCCGTTTTCCAAAGCTCGATCGCGCGGTTCAGGTCCGTTGGCGGCTTGTTGAATCGGTAGGCAGGAAAGTAGAGCGACAGGTGCAAAGGGATCGCGGGGTCGATCGAGGCGATCCACTGACACTGCTCGTTAATCTTTTCGACGCTGTCGTTCTCGTCCGGGATGAGTAGCGTGGTGAGTTCGACGTGCACGCCTTCTTCATAGGCGAGTTGGATATTGCGTTTGACCACCTCGAGATCCGCCGAGCAGCGTTTTTGGTAAAACCGTTGATCAAAACCTTTCAGATCGATATTCATCGCCTGCACCGTCTGTAAAAGGAGCTTAAACGGGTCGGCCGATACGTACCCGTTCGTGACCAAGACGTTGTAGAGGCCGTCGGCGCTGGCCATTCGAGAGGTGTCCAGCACGAATTCGAACCAAATCATCGGTTCGTTGTAGGTGTACGCGATGCCCGGAGAATTCCGGTCCAAAGCGATGTGCACCAGTCGTTCCGGGTCCACTTTTTGTGTTTGCGGCGTGCCTTGTGAGATTTCATGATTTTGGCACCAAGGGCAGCTCATGTTGCATCCCCACGTTCCGACAGAAAGGATCTTCGTCCCGGGATGATAATGATAGAGCGGTTTTTTTTCGATCGGATCCGTAGCGATCGAGGAGAGTCGTCCGTAGATCAAGGTATACAAAACGCCGTCCACGTTCTTTCGCGTCCGGCAAAACCCCACCTGTCCCTTATCGATGACACAATGCCTCGGACACAGCAAACACCGTACCGACCCGTTTTCTATTTCCTCGTAGAACAAGGCTTCACGCACTTCAAACACCTCTTTAGCGCTCAATGGTATCTCGTGACGCGAAAACGATAGACTGTGACGGGCTCGTCTTCCTCTATTCCGGCCTTCCTTTTAGCGATCGCCACCTGCGCCTCCACGGTCTCTACGCCTTCGAGATCCGGAAGTAGAAGACCTTTTCGGAAGCCGCTCTTCACGATTACGCCATACTCTTTCGGATCCAATTCGCTCATATCCTTCACTCTTTCTGGTGCCTCCAACACATCCGCCGAAATCGTCAAATGGTCGAGCTCTTCCGGTTCTATAGGAGGGAATCGAGGGTCTCGCGTCGCGGCCGCTATAGCATTTGAGCGGAGTTCTAAGGCCAACGAGCTCTGGGTTGGCTCAATCGTGCCGATACATCCCCTCAAACGGTGGTCGACGGTGTGTATTGAAACGAAGGCCCCGGCCCTTCTGCCGGTCAATGCTTCTGATAGATCTTCGGGAACCGGAATGACTTTTCGATTTTTGACGTAAGCGTCTATGACGGCCTTTACCCATCGAACGATCTCTCCCTTGTCCTCCATACGCTCGCCTCCTCGAAGGCTCATCCGAAAAACAGACTACACATCTTGTAGTATTCGTAAGGTACCAATTTTTTCGTCGCGACGGCGTATTCTATCGGAACCGAAACGATCTCGTTCCCTTTCAAAGCGACCATCCGACCGAAGTCTTTTTTCTTGATCAATTCCATCGCCTGCACCCCGTAGCGTGAGCCTAGTATACGGTCGAAAGCGGTAGGGGTGCCACCGCGAAGCAAGTGTCCCAAGATGACCGATCGGGTATCGTATCCCAGCTTCTCTTTTGTGATCTTCTTCAGGTAATTTGCAATGCCGCCCAGCTGGATATGGCCGAAGGCATCGATCTGAGAGTCATCTTGTATGGTGTTGTCGAGATCTACCGGCTTGAAGCCTTCCGCGACGGCAACGATCGCGTATCCTCCTCGTTTCATCCGGCTGTCGACCATCCTCAGTATCTCATCCATAGTCATCGGATATTCAGGAATCACGATCAGATGCGCTCCCGCGGCCATCCCTGCCTCCAGCGCGATCCAACCGGCTTCGCGACCCATCAGTTCCACGTAGAAGACCCGTTTGTGCGATTTGGCCGTCGAATGTAGGCGGTCGATCGCATCGGCCCCGACGTTGACAGCGGTGTGAAACCCAAAGGTGTAATCCGTTTGTGAAACGTCGTTGTCGATTGTTTTCGGAACGCCTACGACGGGGAAGTGGTAGGCCGTCATCTTCGCGGCGACCGAGAGGGTATCGTCGCCCCCTATCGCGATCAACGCGTCTATCTTCAGTTTTGCTAAGGTGTCGAACATTTTTCGGGTATCCGCCTCTTTTTTAAACGGATTTGTTCGTGATGTTCCCAAGATTGTCCCACCCAAAATATGGATCCCCTCTACGTCCTCGTCGGTCAAATGGACGTACTCTCCATCCAGCGTGCCCTGCCAGCCGTTCATAAAACCGAATATTTCGGTATCCGGATCCCTGGCGGAGACGATACCTCTCACAACCGCGTTTAGTCCTGGACAATCCCCACCGCCCGTTAACACGCCCACTCGCATCTCTCTTTCCTCCTTTAGTTTTTTGCCCGGTGATACCCTTTTGATAGACCGAGCGCTCCTTACGGTTCTTTTTCGATTATGTACTGTAAAACTCTGACAATCGATTGATCTTTTCTGCGCTCATCCGCGCGATGTCTTTGAGGATCAACGGGGAAAGGCCCAGCTCTTTCCAAAGATTGTGCTTGATCGGGATCGGCGCGCCCGCCCCGTTGTCGCCATATCTCATCCGCTCCGCGATATAGGTGGAAAGCGACGTGATATACACCACATCGGTATAGATGGAACTGCCAAAGTCGTCCGTCCGATGATGCCTGGTCGCGGCCAAGGTCACTAGCTCGGGGAAGTTCCATTTCTCCATCAGCATCTCGGCGAGTTGTTCGTGAGTTGGAACTTCCAGCTCCTTTTCAGTACGATAGTAGGTCCATCCTTTCGTGCGCGACACCTTCACGATCGCATCGAAAAGCGTCGGAAAGAGAATTCCTTGAACGGTTTTTCCGACATCGTGCAGCAACCCGCACAGAAACAGCTCCTCTTTATTGGAAAACCCGATACGCTCCGCGATGGTTTCTCCGATCGTGGCGACCGATAGCGAATGAATCCACAATTCTCTTAATTGCAGTTCCTTCGATTTGAAGGAAAACAGCTGTTCATTCGCGAAGATGCTTAAGGCCATATTGCGAACGGTTTTAAACCCCAAGATCATAATGGCCTCAGTCAGCTTCGACACCTTCTTCGGCAATCCGTAGTAAGACGAGTTCGCCAGCTTCAGCAGTTTGCTGACGAACCCCGTGTCTTTGGATACGACCTCGTTGAGCTCCTTAGCCGAAGCGGAGGAGCTACTGGCGGTATCGACGATCTTTTTGAGTATGAAATCCGGAGAAGGCAGCGATTCGATCAGTTGAACCTGTTTTTTTAGTTCCATAGCCGGTTACCCAGCCTTCGGCAAGGAAAACGAGAAAGAAGACCCTATTCCTATTTGGCTTTTGACCGTGATCACCGCGCGGTGCATATCGAGTATTTCTTTCACGACCGCCAAACCCAACCCGGTGCCTTCCACCGAGTAAGTTAAGCTGGTATCCACCCGATAGAATTTTTCGAAGACCTTATCCGCGCTCTCTTCCGGAATACCTATGCCGTTATCTTCGACTGTCAGCGTCACCTTCCCCTCTTCCTCCGACTCCTCGACGATCACCTTCGCCCACCTTTCGAGCTTCTTCGTGTCACGATATTTGATTGCGTTTGCCACTAAATTGAAAACTACCTGGTTGATCTGCTTCGGATCGCCACGAACGACGGCTTCAGGGAGCTTGGTTTCGATCGAAAAAGACACGGCGTACGTCTGTAACATCTTCTGGACGCGCTGCTCCACATCTCGAACCTGCTCGATCAAATCGAAGTCCTCGATCTCGGGGCGCATCGCTTGGTTCTCCAGCCGTGAGAAGTCCAGCAGTCGATTAAGAAGTCCCTCCAAATGCTCACTCTGCTCTAATATGGTCATCATGAACTGCTGACCGGTCTCCTCGTCGAGAGAGCCAAAAGAGTCGCGTATGGTCTCCGCGTAAGCCTTTATCGCTGCGAGCGGCGTTCGGAACTCGTGCGAGATGTTCGAAACGAACTCGGTCCGAATTTGATCGAGTTTTTTGATGCGCTCCAACTCTTTGGTGTTGGAGATATCCTCCATACTGACTAAAACTTGGTCGGGATTCCCTAAAAGAACCGTCCCGAACGAATAGAAATGCCCCGCGATCTCTTTCTCCAGAGTGTTGTGATTGCGATTGCTATAGCTTTGCGTCACGAGGTCTTTGATAATCTCGAGGATACTCTCGCTCGGATCGGCCCGGATGTAGGATTGATTCGTGAAAACTAACGATCGATTTTCGTCCCAGACACTGATGGCCTCGTCCATACTGTCCAACATCGTCTGATAGTACTTTTTCAAGCCCTCTTGAACGGCCGCGCTGTCCAAGACCTCCCGATACAGTCGTAAGTTTTCGAGAACCAGCCCTGAAAAGAACATGATGAACCCCACCACGCTCTCATTTTCCCGTAAAGACTCCTCCGGATCGTCCTGTAGGTAACCCATCAGTACCGACACGACCCGACCGGACTTTAGAGAGGGCAAGATCAGAAGGTGTCCCTCATCCAATGGATATATGCTGAACGACCGCCTTTCTTGCGCGAGCTGCACGTACGGCGTCAGTTCATCGAACCCGAACGGAAAGGTCGGATCGCTCCAGATGGAAATCCAATCCGAAGGCCCCTTTTGCTCGAGAACGCAAAAAGAGTGGATGTCGAAGAATCGTCTCAGGACTTTGACAATCGCGTGGTAAACATCCAAGGCCTTTTTCGCCGTATTGAGTTCCCTCGAAAAGGTGGACACGATGGTTAGAAAACGATCTATGGCTGCTTCAGCTTGCACAATGATCCCTCGTTATCCGTTCGGGCCATTTTATGTTCAGTGACTCAATTATAGCATAAAAGACGCTCACCCTCTGAGGAGGTGTGAGCATAATATCGAGGTACACCAAAATGGGAACGCCCTGGGAACGCCGGACTTTAGTCCGGCATGTCTTTTCCTTTTCGGGAGAACTCTGCACCTTGCCAGTTTTTCCTCTGTGTTCTCCGTGCCCTCCGTGCGACCCCTGTTTTTTGTGAAAGCACTGGGAACGCCGGACTTTAGTCCGGCATGTCTTTTCTTTTTCCGGGAGAACCTTGTCCTTTGCCAGGTTTTCCTCTGTGTTCTCTGTGCCCTCTGTGCGACCCCTGTTTTTTTAAAGACCTGTACAAAAGCGTATCGCGCCGTCGCGAGAAGAAGAGGCGCTTACGCCGCGATGACCGTGTGTGTTATCGCGGGGTAAGTGGTTTTTACGACCCCGCGATCCGCCTTTTACTCTTGTGACCCGCCCTAGGACCGCTTGGGAACGCCGGACTTTAGTCCGGCATGTCTTTTTTTCCGAGAGAACCCTGTCCCTTGCCAGTTATTCCTCTGTGATCTCTGTGCCCTCTGTGTGAGCTTTTATCTAGACATGCCAACTTAAAAGTTGGCGTTCCCAGAGAGACAGGCCGACTGGAAGTCGGCCCCGCGAGCTTTCTTCGGTCTTTTCTCTGTGCCCTCTGTGCGAACCCTGTTTTTTTAAAGACATGTACAAAAGCGTATCGCGCCGTCGCGAGAAGAAGAGGCGCTTACGCCGCGATGACCGTGTGTGTTATCGCGGGGTAAGTGGTTTTTACGACCCCGCGATCCGCCTTTTACTCTTGTGATACGCCCTGGGAACGCTTGGGAACGCCGGACTTTAGTCCGGCATGTCTTTTCCTTTTCGGGAGAACTCTGCACCTTGCCAGTTTTTCCTCTGTGTTCTCCGTTCCCTCTGTGTGAGCTTTTTTTAAGACATGCCAACTTAAAAGTTGGCCCCGCGAGTTTTCTTCAGTCTTTTCTCTGTGTTCTCTGAGCCCTCTGTGCGAACCCTGTTTTTCGAGACATGTACAAAAGCGTATCGCGCCGTCGCGAGAAGAAGAGGCGCTTACGCCGCGATGACCGTGTGTGTTATCGCAGGGTAAGTGGTTTTTACGACCCCGCGATCCGCCTTTTACTCTTGTGATACGCCCTGGGAACGCTTGGGAACGCCGGACTTTAGTCCGGCATGTCTTTTCCTTTTCGGGAGAACTCTGCACCTTGCCAGTTTTTCCTCTGTGTTCTCCGCGCCCTCTGTGTGAGCTTTTTTCACGACATGCCAACTTAAAAGTTGGCGTTCCCAGGTGTTCCCTAGCGTATCGCGCCGTCGCGAGAAGAAGAAGCGCTTACGCCGCGATGACTACGTGGACAAAAAATCGTGCGATCGATTCAGGCCTTGTTTCTTGATTGCACCCCATAGCTTGACCCACCCGAGGATCGTACGAGGAAGAATTACTGTAGAGCTGCCGATGCGCTACCCGAACACGGTGAGGGGAGTCAACTCGAGTTGCCGGCTTTGAAGCTATTTCTTTTAAAAAACTCACATATTTCGGTGTCAGTATTTTATAGTGGCACACGAAAAGAGAACAGAAAAGTCCCTGCGAACAAAACATCCGGGGAACTCGTCTAATTATATGGTAACCCTAGTTACTTTGAAGGGCATCCGGCCGGATGGAACCAGCACCAAAGAACAGTACCACAGTACACGTAATCTTGACTACCGCCGATTTTTGGCGATCTTCGTCCAAAAGGAGGTGATCGATTGTTGGCACATAATCGAGGGGAGGGTTTCTTCCCCTAAATAGCATTAGGGCGGGCCGATATTTGGCCCGCTTTTACTTTTTATCTTACATTCCCGGTATCTATAATGATGGCGGATTGACGCCCAAATCCCGATAGAGCTGCTCCTGCTTCTTGGTGACCTCGCTGAGGATTCTTCCGTGACCAGGAACCTCATACAGCTCGATAGAGTCCAACTCATCCAACAAGCCCTGAAGCGTCCATCTCTCGAACAACTTCGCGTCCTGCATTCGCTTCTTCACATAGGACAGGTATATTAATGCGATAAATTCCACAAATAGCTTCCCGTTCAAGGATAATTCCGAGGAAACCTGCATTCTTCCGAAGTTTAGCCGCTCTTTCAGGTTTCCGAATGCCTTCTCGACGATATCCTTGCTCCGGTAAAGGGACAGCGCGTCAAACGGGTCTTTTACCTCGTTCGAGAGTAAGGCAAAGTAGCCGTAGTTCTTCACAGCCTCTCGCATCGCCTCTTGTTTGGGTTCGACCTTACACCCCCGCTTGGGTGTCTGAGTCACCGAGAAGTAGGTGTCGTATTCTTTGCCGTACTCCTCCCGTCGTTTCCCAGCCAGAAGATCATTTTGTAGCCGGGTTAGATGTTCGTTCATTTCTATCTGGTCCTTTGCCGCCTTCTCCGGATTGTAGAATAAGAGTAGGTATGCCCGCCTCTTTCCTGTGAGCACGTCTCCCTCGTAGGGCCGGGGTTGTTCGTACTCCCATTCTATGGTCCGGCACAGCCCATACACACCGAATTGGCCCTGGAGATGGGTCCATAGTTTCAAGTTCTCTCGCTCTTCGTCCAGGACCTCCTTCACGTATGTCAAGTTCAACTTCGTCCCAACGATGAACTTTCGGTGATCCGCGAATAAGGCGTTGACGTTCTTCAGAGAGTAAAACCCTCGATCGAAGACGAGCTTGACCTTTTTGTACCCCAGCGCATCGAGTTCATCTAACAGTGTCCGAACCGTCGACACATCAGAGATATTCCCCGGGAGCTTCCGATAGTAGAAGGGTAAGCCCGAATCTTCCCCGAACAACAAGGCCAAGTTCAGCTGGGGGAGTCTGTCGTTCTCTTTGTTCCTTCCTTGCTTCACTTGTTTGAGCGCTTCCGAGTAACTGGAGATCGTTGTGGTGTCATAGGCCCAGTATTCCTTTTCTAACCTGCGCTTCCCTTGTTTCTGGAAGAACAGCGTCCTCCCACTTTCCTCTATCGATTGGAACAGTTCGCTGCTCCTTTGGGAGGGGAGATCTCCCCCGTACGGGTGGATATGGTATCTCTGCCAGTGTGAGAATCGACTGAGCGGGTTGTCCTCTTCCAATATCAGGAAGTAGGCGACAGAGAGAATCTGTTTGTAGGTATCCGGAAAACACGCTTTCAAGTCCTCCGTGATACCAAGGGTCTTCCCGATTTGGTCGAAGAGATACGTGGCCCCATAGAAACTCCGCTTCAGGGCACCGATCGCTACCGGACCCGGTTTAACCGGGGTTGATGGAACGGGTTCGGTTCGTTTCTTGTAGGGTTTGGTCGCGATGATTTCCCCTGTTGCTGGGTCCACTTTCCCGATGAGTTTTCTTCTCGCTCTCGACTGCTTTTTCTCTTTGTCCCAGTACGCTTCGTTTTCATACGCGTATGTGATTCCAGTTTGTTTGTTCTTCTGGTAAACAATGCCCATAGGTATCCTTCCTCGTCATATATTATAATATATAACGATGGATTTGTCAATACCTTTTCTTCGTACTCCCCTTCCTGTCTTCCTAACTATCCCTCTTTCATCGCTAGGCTTTCTGGGAATCCAGTTTAATATGCGATGATCAATCAAACTCTCGAGCCCTTGCTTTGTTCGGCACCTACACGAACTCTTCGCTGCAAACACGATTTCTGCCGGCTTGTTTAGCGCGATACATCTGTTCGTCCGCTCGATGCACGACAGAATCAACGGTGTCTCCCGCGCGGTATTCGGAGACGCCGAAGCTAGCCGTCAGATGATCTACATCAGGTATCTTTGCTTGAGCGACAGAAAGACGAAGATCTTCAGCTAAAAGGGCTGCTTGTTCTCCGCTCGTATCGCTCAACAAGATCAAAAACTCATCGCCGCTTCGTCGGGTGAAGACATCGGTTTTTTCTAAGCGTTTTTTTACTATTTCCGCAATCGCTCTGAGCGCAATATCTCCCTTCTGATGTCCGAATCGGTCGTTTATCATTTTGAAATGATCAATATCCAGCATAATGAGAGAGAAGGCTCTTCCCGTTCGCGAAGAACGATAGACCTCCGTCTGTAATACCCCCGTGGCGTATCTCCAATTGTATATCCCCGTTAGGGGGTCTAATAAGGCCATCTTAACGCTTTCCTCGTGCCGTTCGATGTTGGTGAGCATCAATCCGCAGATATTGGAGAGGTTCAACGCGACATTGAGGTAATGATTTATGAATTTTGGAAACAAAAAGTCGCCCGCTTCGATGATTCCGTGAATCTGACGCGCATGTTTCACTACGATGAAGAACCGCCGTTCTGCCTCATCAAAGTAAAACTGCGCATCGGGCTCCTTCATAAGCGCGCGAACTTGGGAAGGCAGATGGGAAAGATCATCTTTGGGTGAATAGAATATAAATCGTTCGGCGCCCAACACAGAGGTGAAGACCTCCTGGATGCCTTCCAACATCTTCTCGCGGGTTTCGTACTCTCCGATCTTTCCCAACAGGTCAAGAGCCATCGCATATTCTGCTACTTGCGATTGAAGGAGTTGGTTTCGACTTTCAGAATCTAAAACGGCGGTCTCGTTTTCGTTCGACTCTTGGCCTTCACTCCATTCATTGTAAAACCCTTTGATATAGGACTGAAGCTCTTTCAAGTCGTAAGGTATAATCTGGGCCGGGAGGTTCAAGTACTCGGACAATTTCGCCATTTTTTCCTTCGCGTCAGGATCGGCTCCTGTGTCGAAATAGACCAATTTTTTGCTTATTTCCCTATAAAACGCTTGAGCCGTCTTTTGGTCGAAACCCAATTCTTTAAGTCTAGCCTCCCAATTGTTAAGCCAACCCGACCCGATGAAGTACCCGCCTTCATCGAGAAGTTTCTGAATCACCTCCGGGGAAGTTAAATGCGAAAAACAGTATTCCGATGGAGCGATCCTGATATTCGGACTGTGCGGAAGCAATTCTAAAACTTCACAAAACTGATCGCAGAAAACGATGGAATCTGTTCCATCCTCTGCCATTTGAAAGACTTGTTCTTTGTTCTGGGCGTGCCCCTGCCCACAACTGCATAGGGCGGGAAACCCCTCCACGTTTACATTTTGGAGACCTTCTCGCTTAATCGCTTCAAAATAGTCGGGAAGATAGTGCTCGCAGACGTAAATTCTCAGTTTGCGCAAAATCAACCTCTCATTCCAACGGGTAGTTCCCGTAGAGTTGAACAGCTTCAGAAACGGCTATCAGGATCTCTTCAGGGACTTGCCAGGGTATCTCACCGTGACCATCGGATAAGATGAATCCGCCGCCTTTCCCGAACTGGTCGATCACGGTCTTGACCGTTCGATGCGCCCGCTCTTTCGTCCAATGGGTCATCTCCAACCCATTCAGGTTCCCGAGCAGGCAGATGCGACCTTCAGCCTCTTTCTTCAAAGCGACGGGATCGTCAGCCACTCCGAATCCTAGGATCGCTGCTCCGGTTTCGGCGATTTCACGAACGACGGGTAAGGTGAGTCCGGAGGCCAGGTGGATAGCCGTTGCCCCTTTTATTTTCGAGATAAAGCGTTGGGCAACCGGGTATCCGGTTCTTATATAAGTCGGTTTTTCTATCAGTGACGGAGAGGAGAGCGGATCGAAAATACCGATCGCGGTCGCGCCCGCAGCCAATTGGGCGTTGGCCCAAGCGGCGCAAAAAGAATCGTTGACTTCCATCAGTCTCTCGAACGCGTCTTTTCGGAAATAGATCATCTCCAAATACTTTTCAAATCCAATTTGTATCACAGGAAGCGAAAACGGCGACATCACAATCCCGATGATTGGGACTTCGTTTCCCACACGTTCTTTCAACATTTCGGTCGCGCGTAGGACACGCGTTAAACCGGGGCTTGTGTCAATTTCCGGAGGCTCCAGCCGAAAGACGTCATCTATGGTCCTAAGAACCGGAGCGCCCGCATTAGGAGGTCCGTCATCGACGAAGATCGTTTCTGATCCGAAAGCTTCCAGCTCGATCGAAGCGTAAAAGAAAGAATAAAGACAATCGTTTTGGTACTTTTCACGCATCGCGAGTTGTGCAGCCACCACGTTTTCGGGCTTTTTAAAGTATTCGGGCACGGTCATACCGAGCTCTTTCGCACCATAAAAGGACAAGCACAAAAAAAGCGGGACTCGGTCGGGCTCTTTGTGGGAAATCGTCGTCAGTACGCGGTTCATCGAGCTCATAGGTTGAGCGTTCAACTCAGCACCTCCTTCTCTAGCAGGGCAAAGATATCGGAGGCTTTCCGGGATCCCGCGTCCGCGCCTACTCTTTCCCATAACCCCTCGTCAAGGCGAAACGGCGCCCCTCCTACGATGATCTTTACCGGATAGCCCGCTCGCTCGAAACGATCCCGCAACTCCCTGACTTTCAACGCAGAGCGGTACATCAAAGTAGAAATAAGTAAAATTTCTATTCGACTTTCGATAGTTTTTTCCACGAGGCTTTCCGAAGTCAGTCCTTGTCCAAAGTCGATTACGTTGTACCCGGCAGCTCTCAACACTGACGTCACGATTCGTTTGCCCAATGCGTGTTGATCGATCAGCATCGCGATCGCGATCCGAGGAGACTCTCTCCGTTTTACTGCTGCCACGGGAAGATACTCGTCGATTAGTTCTTCGCAAATCCGCCCGCTCATATACACTTGAGCCAGAGAAACGATGCCACGTTCCCATTTTTCGCCGATTTGATCGAGCGTATTGACGACAAGACGTTCAATGTGAGAAAACCCTTCGGTTGCCTCAGCGTATCGGCGAAAGATCGAAGTAGCCACCACCCGATCGGTATTCAAGAGCGCCTGTTCGAAGTCCTCAGCTAAGCCATTAAATTTATACATCCTTAAACTCTCACCTTCCCTCTTACTCGTATAAAAACACTCCTTGATATACATCCAGTAATGTCCACATTTTATCGCGATGAAACCTTACCCCGTATTATACACGATTGGGTGTAAAAAAAGTTAGCTGAGGTGGATAAAGCTAAGGGGTGATATGACTAAGAGGTTCATCACTGGCTAAATGGTCTTTATGGCTCTGCGATTCGCCCTTTGCATTTTTATACGACGGTGGGACGGACAAAAAGCGTATCGCGCCGTCGCGATGAGCCTGTGAGTAATCGCGGGGTAACCAACGGGACCCCGCGATCCGCCTTTTGTTATTTTTCGAACGATCAGCCCGCGTAAAAGCGTATCGCGCTGTCGCTAAAAGAAGGAGAGCTTATGCAGCGATGACCTTGTATGTGATCACGGGCTAACCAGCGGGCTGGCTTCGGAAGCCCCCGAAGTCTCGCGCTACTAACGGATCTTCGTAATACGCGCTGCTGTTTTTCTGTTTTCACAAACCCTGCCAAACTAAAGTTTGGCGTTCCCAGAAAACGGCTCTTCAACAATTTACAAGACGTACTTAATTACCATCTTCTATCGTAATAATTCTGTAGACCCTTAGACCGTTTCGCTAATCCGCTCTAATCGCATAATCGGGCATCCCGCGGGCTATTTTTACTCCTCTTATGTTAGTTTGTATTTCTTGGATGATCAGTGTGTTTCAAGTAATGTATCGAAGAGCCCAGAAAACATATCGCCCTTACGTACGGCGTTTCCAAGGCGTTCCCAATGAGTTCCCAGGCGTTTCGCAGGCTTTCACAAGCCTATCGCGCAGTTATGAAAAAAAGTGGCGCTTACGCCGCGATGACTACACGAGACAAAAGCATACGGTCGAATCTGGTCTTGTTTCGTGATTGCATCCCAGAACTTGATCCACACAAGCGTGGCATTTTATTTCTGAAAGTGGTAAAATCGACGGGTAAACGGAGGTGTGCCGTGGAATTGATCTGGGCGGGTTTAATCATTTTAGCGACGTTTTCAACGAAAATCACGACAAAAATCGGTATCCCCGGTTTACTCATTTTCTTGGGTATCGGCATGGTCTTTGGAAGCGACGGACTGGGATGGCTCTATTTCGATAATATGATGCTGGCTCGCCAAATCAGCGATATCGCCTTAATTATCATCCTATTCGAGGGCGGGTACACGATTAAGAAGAATCTCTTGAAAACGGCTCTAAAGCCTGCGCTATCCTTGGCAACCCTGGGGGTCGTGATCACCGGCGTCGTCACCGCGCTGTTCATTCGCTTTTTCTTTCATATGGAATGGCTCACCGCGATGCTCCTCGGTTCGATCATCTCCTCTACCGACGCGGCCGCTATTTTTTCGATTTTGAGGGGAAAGGCCTTGCCTCCGAAAGTCACGGCGACATTACAAGTAGAGTCGGCCTCTAATGACCCGATGGCTATTATGTTGACCGTCACGATCATCGGGTTAATCAACGGCGCCCAGCAGTCCGCGTGGCTCTCGGTTCTCTCTTTCCTTTGGCAACTCGGCGGCGGGGCGTTCATTGGATGGCTGATCTTCCTGGTCGGAAAGTGGCTCTTCAACTCCTTGAGGGCGGGGAGCGGGGGATTCTACTATGTGTTGATCATCGGCGTCTGTTTTTTGGCCTTCGGTTTCGCGAAAATCGTCTACTCCAACGGATTTGTCGCTGTGTTCTTCGCCGGGGTCTTGTTCGGGAACGCGCGGTTCGCCTTCAAAGGAGGGGTTTCTCACTTCTTGGAGGGCATCTCCGCTTTCGCGCAAGTTCTCGTCTTTCTTATCCTCGGGTTGTTGGTGTTTCCGAGACAACTGTTGTTCTCTTGGGAGGAAGGGTTATGGATCGCCATCATTCTGATGTTCGTCTCCCGGCCGGTGGCCGTCTTCCTTTGCACACTGTTCACCCGTTTTACTTTCAAAGAAAAGGTTTTCATCGCTTGGAGCGGCTTCAAAGGCGCGGTGCCTATCGTCCTCGGCACTTACCCTGTCGTCGCAGGGTTAGATCCGGATTCTCGCCTTTTCAACATCGTGTTCTTCGCCGTCTTGCTGACCACCTTGCTGGAAGGCTCCACCCTGGATTGGGTGGGGCGTTCCTTGGGACTCCTCAAAGAATCGGCGCCGAAACCGCTGGTATCGATGGAGTTGATGGCGCTGGAAAACGCTAACTTCGAGCTCATCGAAATCTCCTTAAGTGAAACGGACTTCGCTTCAAAAAAATTGATCCGAGATATGGAGTTTCCTCCCGATGTCTCCATCACGGCGATCGTTCGCGACAACGAAGTCATCCCTGCCAAAGGGAATACCCGACTCCTAAGCGGAGACCTGCTTTTCGTCTTAACCCCCACGACGCTCTCCGAAACCCTCCCGGATTACTTTTCCTGCTTAAATTCCAGCCCCTGTCCTCCGGAGGCTTCCGACACGTAACCGGGCGGTAGCGGGACTCCACCGGAGAACCGATAGTTTCGCCATATCATCCCCACAGCGCGAGAGAACCCCGCTTTCTCGTAAAAGTCGACCATATCCACATCACAGATCCCTGACTTTGTCACGGGGTAGGGAAAAATCGGGGGTGCTGAAACGAAAACAGAGGGGTTTAGAGGGGAAAAAGTAGAAAACGAGAGAAATAGGTAGTGACAATATATGTTATTGTAATACGATGTTATCGTGTATTGATTCGAGATATGGTTGACATCGCTTCTTGTTTTGTGGTATAATCCGGTATGTTCATCAAACAAACCAAATCCGGTGGCTATACCTATATCCAAATCGTTGAATCCTATAGAGACGAGAACGGCGTGAGCCGACATAAGCTCTTACTCACCCTGGGCCGTTTGGATAAACTCCAAGAAGACCCCTCTTTCAAATCGATGGTGGCCAAACTCGTCGATTTGTTGGAAGCCCAAGGGCCCTTCTCTACCGAGAAGTTCAAGGGGCAGAAGGTATTGAACTGGGGATATGCGGTCTATGAAAAGTTATGGAAGAGGTACGGGATGGAGAAGTTTTTCCTAAAACTTCAGGCCGCGCTCAAGGTGCAATACGATCTGGGACAGACGGTCTTCTTCGAAGTGTTGAACCACCTGCTCTCACCGTGCAGCAAGAAGGCGGGGTATGAAAAGCGGGAGCGGTATGCGGGATTAGAGACGCCCGAAGACCTGAACGCCTTCTACCGATGTTTGGATGTCTTGTCGGAGCGCAAGGAAGAGATAGAGAAGCATCTGTATGACCAGAACCGGACGTTGTTCAATATGGACGTGGATGTGGTGTTGTACGATGTGACGACCTTTCATTTCGAGAGTGTGGAGGCGGACGAACTCAAACGGTTTGGGTACAGCAAAGCGGGGAAAGCGAATGAAGTGCAGGTGGTGTTGGGGTTACTGGTGGATATGGAAGGACGGCCAGTAGGGTACGAATTGTTTCCTGGGGACACGCACGACGCGAAGACGATGGGAAAGATATTGGAGGGATTGAAGGAACGGTTTTCGTTGAACAAGGTGATCATCGTCGCGGACAGGGGACTGAACAGCAAGATGAACCTGTTTGCGGTGAGGGACCAAGGGTACGGGTATGTCTTCGCGAGTCGGTTGAAGAGCATGCCCAAAGAGATCAGGGAGAAAGCGCAAGACCGGGAGACGGGGTGGACGGAAACGGGAGAGGGGTGGCGGTACAAGGTCCTTGAGTACACCAACGAGATCAAAGACCCACAGACGAAAGAGACCTATCAATTGGACGAACAGTTGGTGATCACGTACAGTCCCCAGCGAGAGAAGAAAGACAAAGCGGACCGACAACGGTTGGTGGAGAAGGCGAAAAAGCTGTTGAAGAAGCCC
>Ga0208822_1000189_pt1 | contig 46932 bp, 35 predicted proteins | sample AD_STIC08_MetaG_FD_184435 | JGI IMG/M metagenome (GOLD analysis project Ga0208822, IMG submission 184435) | Active sludge microbial communities of municipal wastewater-treating anaerobic digesters from USA - AD_STIC08_MetaG (SPAdes) (version 2) | ecosystem: Engineered > Bioreactor > Anaerobic >...
TGCTGAACTCGGGCGTCGCCTGGCTCGACGGTCAACTCACGACGGTTGCAAATCTGCAGCTTGCCCCCGGTGCCGAACTGGGCGTGGTCGAAACCTGGACCACGACGCGCCAACTGACCATCACCGGCAGCTTCACGATGACCAATGCGACGGTGTCCGGTGCATTGCCGCCACCGGGCGGGCCATCTCCGGCCTATTTGTCATTGCAGTTGCCTGTCGGCTCGACGGTTTCGCTGGGCGGAGCAAACCTGTTTCGCCGTGCCATCCTCACCAACGCCGGCAGCGCCACGTTGAATGGAGGCAGCGGAGCGCGACTGGACTTTGATTTGAGCGGACAGCTCGTGAACTCCGCAGAAGGCCAGGTCACCGTCAACGGTGACTACATCTTCGGCTACACCATCAGTGGCGATATCCGCAACGAAGGCACATGGATCAACCAGGGGCCTGGCTTGATGCAGATCCAGCGCAGCGGTGCCAATGGCGGCAAATTCACATCGACCGGCCTGTTCGAAATCCACAACGCGACCTTCAAGGTGCTCAATCCGCTCGCCGGCTTCCAGGCAAGCTTCAATACCTCGCTCCGGCTTCGCGATGGCACCTTCGATGGCGGTATCTCGGAATTGGTGATTCCCGCGGGCGGTTTCTTCGAAGGTAGCGGAAGCGTGATTGGACCCTTCCGTTCATCAGGCCTGCTTGACCCGGAAGCCGCCAATGGCGATCCGTTCGGCGTGCTCAGCGTGCAAGGTGATGCGCAGTTCAACCAGGGCGAGATCGCGCTGGACCTGTCTGGGCCGGGAGCCACCCAGCACGATCGCATCAGCGTGAGCGGATCGATCAAGTGGCAACGCGTTTCGCCACGCGTGCGCTTTCAGGGTGGCTACGCACCGGGCATCGACAGCAGCATCACGATTGCCACCCATGCCAGCCGGATTTCTCCGACGACACCTGTGCATGAGCGCGTGCTCAGCGACTATCCACTCAGCCTTGCGCTGCGTCCGACGCCCACCCAGACCGACCTTCGCGTGGTGCCGACGCTCACCCTGGCCCGCACCCAGGTCAGCGAAGGCAACAGCGGCACGCAGCAGATGCAGGTGGCGGTCAGCCTGTCGGCACCCACCAGCCAAACCGTGAGTTTTGGCTACACCACCAGCCCGGGCACGGCGGTCACCATCGCCGCCGGCGGCAACGCGGCGGACTTCGACAATGCCCTCGGCACGGTGACCTTCAATCCCGGCGAGACCAGCAAGCAAATCCCGATCACCATCAATGGCGACAGCTCGGTCGAAGCCGACGAAGCGTTCTCGATTGTTACCGACGATTCCTCAACAAGCAGCACCCTGCAGAATGCCAGCTTCGGCAACAATCGCCGATTCACGTTCAGCGCGGAGGGGCGCATCGTCGATGACGATGGTCCGCCAGGCCGGCGTTACCTGCTGATCGGCAAGACCACCAACCAGCCGACGCCAACCGGGCAGGTCAGCAAGATCAGTCGCTACACCACCGACGGCGAATTCGTCGATGGTTGGGACAACAAGCTGCCCAATACCTTAAGCCCCATCGGCGTCCCCATGTGTCGCACATCCTCAGGTGAGGTGCTGACCGGGCGGTTCAGCTACGGCCCCGGCCCCGTGTTGATGTCCGCGACTGGCACCGTGCTTGACGAAACCTTCGGCGGGTTCATGGGAAGCGAGGAAAGCTGCGCCTTCGATGCGCTCGGCAACGTCTGGGTTGGCGAAGAAGTTCCTCCTGAAGCCGAGTCAGCCTTGTTGCGTTACGTGGCGCCCGACGGGCGCGTGTTGCGAAGTCTAGCCGTGCCAGTGGGTTTGTCGGGCACCGACGATATCGAGCTGGATGCCGACCAGTGCACGATCTACTACAACTCGGAAGACACCGAGGTGCGTCGCTTCGATGTCTACCTTGAGCAGCCGATGACTCCACTGGCGACTGCCTTGCCTTCGCCGTGCTTCGCGTTGCGCCAGTTGCCCAACGGCGAGCTGATGGTGGCCTGTCGCGACAGCATTTACCGCTTCACTCCGAATGGTGCGCTGGTGCAGGAATACACCCGCACCAGCCTGGGTGAAAACGACAGCAACGGGCTCTACGCCGTGAGCATCGACCCGGATGGTGAAACCTTCTGGACGGGTGGAATCACCAGCGGTCGCGTGGTGCGCGCACGCCTGGACGACGGCAGTGTGGTGACCAGCTTCACCACCGGCAGCGGCGGTACCCAGGGGCTGATGGTGCAGGACGAATTCGCATCCGCTATCGGCGATGAAATATTCGCGGACGATTTCGAGCCATGAGCCTCAAGTCCGCAGGCTTGCGAGCGGATCAAGCTCCGCTCTACGGGATTCGAGCTTGGCATAGAGCCGAGCTTGCTCGGCTGCATGCGCGGTGGTGTCGAAAGCGGAGCAGGTTTCGCTCCATGGGGCTCGTGGTTGTTGTAGAGCCGAGCTTGCTCGGCAGCATGCGCGGTAGTCGCGCAGATTCTTTTTTTCGCAACGCAACAGGAGAACCATCGTGACCACTTATGGAAAACCCATTCTGCTGACAATCGCGCTTGTCGTCGTCAGCCCCGCAACTGCGGCCGAATTCTGCGTCAGCACCAACGCCACCTTGCAACAGGCCTTGATGATGGCCGGAAGCAATGGCGAGGCCGACACGATCCAGATCGAGGCCGGCACCTACACCGGCACCAGTGCAGTCGCGTTTGCCTATTCGACCAGCCAGAATTCGTCCCTGTCGGTGTCCGGAGGCTGGTATTCGAATCCGCCGGATCAGCTGTGCGTTCGTCAGGTCAGCAATCCCAGCGCGACCACGTTGAGCGGATCCGATGCGCGACAGGTTCTCAAGTTGACCGGCGCATCCGGCACCTCCGGTGTTCTGTCCATTTCCAATCTGACCATCAGCAATGGCTTCACCGCGCAACAAGGCGCGGGCCTCTTCATTGGCGGAGGCGCGGGTTTTCTCGGCAACATCGTGGTGACGCGGGTCATCATGGAGCGCAATACCAGCACCACGTTCGGTGGCGGAATGAGCCTGTACACCGAAGGCATAGCCAACGTCCGCAACAACATGTTCCTGCTCAACCGCTGTTCAATGGCGAACTGCGCGTTCTCCTTCACCGCCAATGCCACCGATACGGCCAACACGCGTATCTTCATCGGCAGCAATACGGTCGTTGGCAACGCATGCACCAGCGGTGCCTCCTGTACCAATGGCGGTGGTCGATTCGGCGGCTCGGCGCGGGCCTTGTTTTACAACAATGTATTTGCCGCAAACGTGGCCAGCGATATTTCCCTGGTCGACGGGGGCGGTGGCATCGATCTTTACTACAACAACTACGTGACCCTTTCCGGTTCGGCTCCATCCCAACTGGTGGGCAACATTGCCTACGCCAATCCCGGATTCGTCGACCTGCTCAACGACGATTTGCGGCCCACTCTGGACTCGCCCTTGCGCAATGCCGGTACCGAAGATTTCGTCTTGTCCACTCTCGACCTGGCCGGGGAGGCACGCATCAACGAAGGCCGCGTGGATATCGGCGCTTACGAAAACATCGACCGCATCTTTGCCAACGACTTCGACTTGCAGGAATAGGCCGGCAGAATCGCTGGATGCCCTTTGTAGAGCCGAGCTTGCTCGGCTCTTGCCTTGGCTTTTGCTTGTCGAAGGGGAGCAAGCTCCGCTCTACGGGGAATGGTGTTTGATGTAGAGCGGAGCTTGCTCGGCTTGCACCCTGTTGGTTTTGGGCATCCCTGCGCATTGAACAAGGCATCACGACGCACCTCGATGCCTTCGGGACGGAAAGCAGACCATGAAAACGAAACGATCTTCCACGCTGGTTGCCTTGGCTAGCCTGGTTGCCGTGGTGGCTACGCACGTGGCAGTCGCCGCAACCATCAACGTTCTTGCCGATGGAGTCGGCGGTTGCAAGCTTCGGGATGCGATTCGGGCCGCCAACACCAACACGGCGTACATGAACTGCACGGCCGGCGCGGGTACCGACACCCTGGTGTTGCAGCAGAACGACGGCAAGCCGGTCTTCTCGGCGGGCCAAGCCGCAACTGCCGATGAGGACGACAATTTCACGGGCGATCTGGACATCACCAGCGCGATCATCATCCAGGGAACCAATCCCGAGCAGACCATCATCGTTGGCCATGACTTCGACCGCACGTTTGACGTGCGCCCAGGCGGGTCGCTGACCTTGAACGATGTCACCGTGATCGGCGGGAGTGTGGTAGGCGGCACTGCCAACGATGGCGGCGTGGTGCGCAAGAACGCCGGTGCCACGCTCACCATCAACCGCAGCGTGCTGCGCGATGGCACGGCCGACCTGGGCGGCGCGGTATATGCGACCGGAACCGGCGTACTGACCCTGGACAAGGTCAGCATCTTCGACAACTCGGCGAATTTCGGCGGCGGCATTGCCTTGACCCAGCCCAGTGGCATCGAGGCCGTGCTCAACAACCTCACGATCAGCGGCAACATTGCCAATGTCACGGCGGGCGGCCTCTACGCGCAAGGGTGGTTTCGCCTGCGCAATTCCACGGTCACAAACAACAAGTCGGTCGGCGTGGGCGGTGTCCAGTACGGTCTGTCGGGCAATACCACGGGCGTCAATTTCGCCAACAGCGTGCTGGTCGGCAATGCCAACGGCAACGGGGATCCATCCGATCTCTACTGTTCCGGAAGCACCGGCAACAACCAACTGGGCTCTCGCGCTTTCACCATGATCGGCGCGGTGGTCAATTGCACATTCGCCTCAACTTCGGGTAACCCGGCCAGCAGCGACGCACGCCTGTCTCCACTGTTCGACTTCGGTTCGGGACGACCCACCCATGCCTTGCTGGCCGGCAGCGCCGCGCTCAACGCGGGCAACCCGAGCAATTCCAATGCGCTGTTGGCTTGCCTTTCCAGTGATGCGCGTGGCGTGTCGCGCAGCACCTCATGCGATATCGGCGCGTATGAACAGAAAATCGATGTCACGGTCAATTCCTTCAACGATTTTCCTGACCTCAATCCTGGCGATGGCGTGTGCCAGGCACAGGGCAACACCTGCACCCTGCGTGCGCTGACCATGGAAGCCAGCGCCAGCGGCGGGCGCTGGTTCGTCAATCTGCCGTCCGGCACCTATTTCTTGAATCGCAATCTGAACCCCAACAACGATCCGGATGGTGGCGATATCGATGTCCGACGGGAAGAACACGACAATCCCTTGCAGTTGACCTTGATGGGTGCGGGTGATGCCGACGCCACGAGAATCGTCAGCACGGTGGCTGATCGGGTGCTGGAAGTGCGCGGCCGCGAAGGTACCGGGCCGGGGTTTGACTTCGTTCACTATCCGCTGGCCTTTGCCTTGTTCAATGCCACCTTGAGTGGCGGTGCGCTTGTCGTTGATCCGTTTGAAGTCGATCCCAATGGCCACCTTGATGGCGGCGGCATCAAGATCACCGGCGGCAGTACGCTGTTCTACAACGTGGTCATCAAGGACAACGTCGTTGCAGCCGAGCCGCCGGGAGACAACGCCTACGCCGGAGGCGTCTTCGTGGATACCCGTTCACGGAACTTCAGCAACAGCAATCTGCCGTATGCTGCGGAAAGCCGATTCGAACGCTTTGCCGTCATCGACAACACCGTGGTCTACCCCGGCGGATACAACGTATTTGCCGGGGGCGTCTTCGCCACTGGGCCATCCACGTTCGACGAAGCCAGCGACGGATTCAGCATGGTCAATGGCACCATCGCCGACAATCAGAGCCAGCTTTATGGCGGCGGCGCCATGCTGTACGGCATTTTCTCGGCAAGCTTTGTCAGCATCGTCGGCAACAGCTCCGGGCCGCTCAATCCGCCTGGTTTCACGCAGTACGCGGGCGGTTTGACTGCGGGTGGCCAGGACAACTTTGTTCGCAACCTGCTGATTGCGGGAAACCTGGCCGGTATCGAACCCTCCGACTGCGAAACCTCCGAGTTCAACTCCAGCCTGGTCAGCCTCGGCCACAACCTGATCGAATCCCCGGGCGACACTTGCGCCATCTCCGGCGATACCAGCACCAATCTGCTCAACGTCGATCCTGAGCTCGGCCCGCGGCAGGTTTCAGCCGGCATGCCCTTCCACTCACCCGGCTCGAACAGTCCCGCCGTGGATGCCATCCCCGTATCCGCCTGCGATGACGTGGGCGGTTTTGCCGTGCAGCTTGATGCCACCGGCGCCGCGCGCCGCAGCGAGGCCAACCCCGCCTGCGATATCGGCGCGGTGGAAGCCGTCGAGCTGCCGATTTTCGTGGATGGTTTCGACCCGTAGCCTTCGCGAGCGCCCATCGTGCGAAGGCGATGACAGTTGTGCGACTTGTTCAGCGTTGCATTGAATTCAAGCCTCGCCTCACGGAAGCATCTGTCCGAAAAGCGTGCCTTCGCCGAGGATGGCCAAGGTGCCCTGGCCTACCAGTGAACATGCACCGGATGCCAGATTCACCCGCCAAGCGAGGTCGCTCCTGCGCAGGCCGTAACCTCGAAGCGTGTCGAGCATGCGTGTCTGGGATGTCAGTCGAACGACGTTCTGTCCAGTTCGGCAGCACCGCGCCAAACGAATACTCGCCTGCGCATGATTTCATCGTTCGCAACAGCGGCAATGTGCCATTCACCGTGAGTAGCGTGCCTGCGCTCAGCAACGGTTTCGAGATCGTCGGCAACACCTGTGCCGCGGGCCTGGTCCTGGCGCCCAGTGAGCAATGCCTCGTCCGGTTGCGGTTCCATGCCGAGGGTAGTCCTGGCAGCACTCGGGCCAATCTGCTCTATGTCATCTTCAGTCATGCCAATGATGGGTATGACCGCAGCGGCACCAGGCTGTATGCGATTACTGCTGCGGAAGGTTCAGACCTGATCCTTGAAAACGGATTCGAATGGAACGCGCTGGATGCGCGGTCGTGCCGACTGAGGTGTGCGGATCGCAAGTCATCCGCCTACAGATCTCGCGGCCCTGGCCAGGCCGGGTTGGCAAGCGGATCTTCGATCGACATGTTGGCACCCTCGGTTGCACGCAGGGGAACGCTTGTCGGGTTGAAATCATCCAGGCAAAACGCGTTGACGCCGAAATGGTCGGGCGCCGCACGCTTGCGGTGGAACAGGTAGATCCCGCAGCGGCTGCAGAAATAGTGTTTCGCCCTGCGTGTGTTCCACTCATAGCGCGTCAATAGTTCGCTGCCTTCGAGCACGCTGAGCGCCTGCTCGGGAACCTTTGCCATCACGGCGTTGCGCTTCACGCAAAGGGAACAATCGCAGGTCGTGAGTTCCGTGATGACCGAGTCCACACGAAATCGAACGGCACCGCAGTGGCAGGATCCGGTCAGCAAGCGGGGATTTCCGCTTCGCCTTCGAGGTAGAAGACGCAACTGCCTTCCAGTTCCACACGATTGCCACGCTGCCGACAGATGATCTCGCCGCCGCGACGCGAAGCCTGGAATGCGCGAAAGTCGGTTTTGCCGAGGAGCTTTGCCCAGTAGGGCACCAGCGCACAGTGAGCGCCACCGGTCACGGGATCCTCTGGGATGCCCTTGGCTGGGGCAAAGTAGCGGCTGACGAAATCGAAGCGACCGTCGCCTGCGGCGGTGGCGATCAATCCGCTGCGATCCAGGTGCGCAATTGCCTCGATGTCGGGAGTCAGGTTGCGCACCACCTCGGCACTTTCCAGCAGGGCGATGTAATTGAAGGTATCGTCGAGCACCTCAAGGGGACCCACGCCCAGTGCATCCGCGAGAGTGGCGGGCGCTGCCACCGCAGTGGAAGGCCGAGCCGGAAAGTCCATGACATAACCGGACGGTGTCCGGCTCACGGCGAGAGGGCCGCTTGCGCTCTGGAAAATCACTGCGTTGCGATCTGGTTGCAGCCTTTCCATGACCACCGCCGCACTCGCCAGGGTGGCGTGTCCACAAAGCGGAACTTCCACAGTGGGCGTGAACCAGCGCAGTCGATAGTCATTGCCCTCGGCTACCAGAAATGCGGTTTCGGCCAGATTGTTTTCGGCGGCGGCTGCTTGCAGCGTGGCGTCGTCCGGGTAGTGTTCCAGCACCATCACAGCGGCAGGATTTCCCGCGAACAAGTGGGTTGTGAAAGCGTCAATCTGAAAAAACCGTACGCGCACGGCGGACTCCTATACTGGCTCTACACAGGCGATGGCCGCCGCGACGGAGCACGTTTGTTCGATCCGGTTCGCCTGAGGAAAACCCTACCAGCCAATCCCGTAGTCATCACCCTGCTCGCTGGCGCCGCCCCAGATCGTGCCGTTCTCCTGATCCAGCCAGATGGCGGTGACCGGGCTGTAGGTGCGCTCGACCACGTCCACCTTGTATCCCATGCGTTCGAGTTCGGCGCGGTCCCATTCGGAAACGCGGCGGGTGAGTTCCAATCGGCCCGGTTGCGACTGGTGTGCACCGAAGGAGCTTTGCATCTGGTAGCTCAGGATATTGTGCGCCTCGACCGCCTGCTGCACGTTCATCTTGAACTCGACCATGTTGAGGAAGAACTGCAACAGGTTCTGGTCCTGGGTGTCGCCGCCCTGCACGGAGAAAGCCATCAAGGGCTTGCCATCCTTCATGGCAAGGCTCGGCGTGAGCGTGGCGCGCGGGCGTTGGCCGGGGTGCACCACGTTGAACGGATTGATGGCTTCATCCAGCACGAAGCTCTGCATGCGCTGGCTGAGGCCAATGCCGGTGCCTTCGGGAATGAAGGCCGGAATCCAGCCACCGCTGGGCGTCACTGAAACCACCCAGCCTTCGGCATCGGCGGCCTGGATCGAGGTGGTGCCGGCAAGGAAGCCTTCGTCGGCACTCATCAAATTGGCTTGCTGGAATCCTTCGGCGCCCTCGGCCTTGGCCTTGGGTGGATTGGCTTGCCAGTTCTTCAGCAGCTTGACGTAGGGATTCTTGCCGCCCTGGAACGGGTACGGGTCGCCGGGTTTGATGCCGGTGTCGTTGTGTTCGTGGTTGATCAGGGCGCGACGCTGGTCGGCGTACTTTTTCGACAGCAACCCCGTGATTGGCTCCGCCGGCGGCACATAGGGATCACCGTAGTAGAAATCGCGATCGGCGAAGGCCAGGTTCATCACCTGATACAGGGTGTGGATGTAGCGACTGGAGTTGTAGCCCATGGATTTCAGATCCATCGGCTCCAGCAGGTTCAGTGCCTGCAACATCACCGGACCCTGCACCCAGCTGGTGAGCTTGAAGACCTCGATGCCCTTGTAATTGGTGCTGACCGGTTCCTCGATGTGCACCTGCCAGCGATCCAGGTCTTCGAGGGTCATCAATCCACCAAAGGCTTTCGAGCCGGCGACGAGCTGCCGGGCGATGTCGCCACGATAGAAACGCTCGTAGGCAGCCTGTATCGCTTGCTTGCGATTCTTTCCTGCGGCCAGCGCTTCGGCCTCGGCATCCACCAGCTTCTGCAGGGTGGCAAGCAAGTCCGGCTGGCGGAAAATTTCGCCGGCCAACGGTGCCGCGCGCTGCTCGGGGTTCTTCTCATCCAGATGCGGCAGGAACACCTTGCGCGATCCCGGCCACTTCGCCAACAGTTCGCGACGCGACTCCATGTTGTCGGCTTGCGATTCTTCGATCGGATAGCCTTTGGCCATTTCCATCGCGGGAGCCAGCACTTCGGCGAGGCTGAGCGTGCCGTATTCCGACAGCATCACCATGAGTCCGCCCGGCGTTCCTGGCGTCACTGCGGCCAGCGGGCCGTACTCGGGTGGATAGACCATGCCCTGCTTGCGGAAGAATTCGACGGTGGCCCCGCTCGGTGCGACGCCCAGCGCATTGATGCCCTGCACCTTGCCGGTGTGCGGGTTGTAGATCAGGGCCTGCGTTTCACCGCCCCAGCCGAGCGTGTCCCACATGGTCGACGTCGCTGCCAACATGGCGCAGGCCGCATCCACCGCGTTGCCGCCACGGTTGAACGTGAGTGCGCCTGCGGTTGCAGCCAAAGGCTTGCCCGTGATTGCCATCCAGTGCGAGCCGTGCAAAACCGGTTTGACCGTGCGCTGCGCCATGGCCGGTGCGCTGATCTGGGCGAGCAGGCCGAGCAAGGCGGCGATTAACAATTTGCACAATGAACGCGTTGTCATGGGCGACTCCCGCAGCAGGTGCTGGGAGGTTAACAGACCCTGCAAGGGCGAACGTGATGCGCCCGATTGATGCAACGTTGAAGTGGAGCAAGGCGCAAGATCGCGGCGGTCGCTGTAGAGCCGAGCTTGCTCGGCTGGACTTGTGTGGCGTTTGCAGCGGAGCAAGCTCCGCTCTACAAGAGCCGTGCAAGACCTCAAGCGGGGCAAGCTTCGCTCTACATTCTTGCCGTGGTAGAGCCGAGCTTGCTCGGCTGTGCATGAGGTGTATTGCAAGCGGAGCAAGCTCCGCTCTACAAGAGCCGTGCAAGACTTCAAGCGGAGCAAGCTCCGCTCTACATTCTTGCCGTGGTAGAGCCGAGCTTGCTCGGCTGTGCATGAGGTGTATTGCAAGCGGAGCAAGCTCCGCTCTACAAGAGCCGTGCAAGACTCCAAGCGGAGCAAGCTCCGCTCTACGAGAGGCGTGGGGGTGACGAGCGCTAGGAGGAGACAAATTCCATGGCGATGGAATTGAGGCAGTAGCGCAGGCCGGTCGGTCGTGGGCCATCCGGAAACACATGACCCAGATGACTGTCGCAGCGCGCGCAGCGGATCTCGATGCGGATCATGCCGTGGCTTTGGTCGCGGATTTCACGCACATGCTCGGCATCAAAGGGGGCGAAGAAACTCGGCCAGCCGGTACCGGAATCAAACTTGTGGTCGGACTTGAACAGCGGCAGCGCGCACAGTCGACACTGGTACGTGCCACCCTGCTTGTTGTCGAGCAGACCGCCGCAGAACGGGCGCTCGGTGCCGTGATCGAGCAGCACGCGGCGTTCCTCGGGCGATAGTCCGGCAGCCAGGCGTTCGCGCTCGGCGCTGTCCAGCGGCGAAAGGTCGTGACCGGAAGCCGAAACACTCATGCCTTGGCTCCCTTGAGCTTGCCCGCGAATTTCTGGCGCAGCTTGGCGACCTTGGGCAAGGCCACTGCGGCGATGTAACCCTGCTCGGGATGCAGCTCGGCATAGTTCTGGTGATAGGCCTCGGCTTCGTGGAAGGCTTCCAGCGCCACCACTTCGGTGACGATGGGTGCATTGAAAACGCCAGCGGCATCCAGCTGGTGGATATAGGCTTCGGCCACTTCGCGCTGCGACTCATCGAGCGTGAAGACGGCCGAACGGTACTGGCGGCCGCGATCCTCGCCCTGGCGATTGAGCTGGGTCGGGTCATGCGCCACGGAGAAAAACACGCGCAGCAGCTGGCCGAAGCTGATCCGCTGCGGATCAAAACGGATCGACACCACTTCGGCATGGTTGGTGCTGCCGCTGCACACGGTCTTGTAATCGGCATTGTGCGCGCCATCGCCGCTGTAGCCGGACGTCACCGCCAGCACGCCGTCGAGTTCCTTGAATACCGCTTCAACGCACCAGAAACAGCCGCCAGCGAGCACCGCCCGCTGTTCAGCATTCGACGACGCGGGGTCGATGTCGCGCTCGGGGTTGGGAAACTCGCCGCGGGCAATGGCGAGGTTGGCACCGGGGATCTCGCAAACGAGGTTCATGACAACTCCTGGATCATGCGGATGGCATGGACATTGGGTCGCAACCGTCGCCCTTCCAGGGCGCCGTGGCGTCGAACCGGCATAAGGACCGCCTTCGAGTGTCGGGGATTTCACACCCGGCGCTCGCATCCTGCCCAAGGCAACGCCCAACAATTTGCTTCTGCCGTCATTCCGGCGCAAGCCGGAATCCATTTGGGTTTTACAAACCTGCCCTTGAAATCACGATGGATCCCGGCGTTCGCCGGGAAGACGATTTGATCTGTGTTGCCTTAAAGAAGGTCTGAACAAGTATTGTCGCGAGCAAGCTCGCTCTCACCATTGCTTGGTTTTGTGGGAGCGAGCTTGCTCGCGACGAATGAGTTCCGTACTTGTTCAGAGTTTTCTCAAGGTCCGGATTTGTCGATGGCCGCAACCAGCGCCGCCGGATCGCTCAGCTCGCCGACCACCTCGTAGTGGCGGACCAGCGGCTCCATGTCGAGCAGATATTGATCGTCGTCGGGGTAGTAGACCGAGCGGTCGGGGTTCTCGCCGGCAAACGCGCGCACCGCGTCCATGGATTCCCACAGGGATACCAGCAGGAACTCGCAATGTTCGCCCTGCACGCGCCGCAGCACGTTGACCCCGCGATTGCCACTGGTCTTGGCGTAATCACGCAGACCGGTCTCGCGCAGGTAGTCCAGGTAGTCGTCGGCTTTCTCGGCAAGCGTGATGCCGCGCCAGATGCGTGCAATCATGGATAGCCTCCGCCAATCGGGCCGTCGATCATCGCACAGTCCACCCGGCTTCGAAGTGTGGCGCAGCAAATCGATTGTTGCATTCCTGTGCAGCGATGGAGAGAACAAGCGCATATCGCAGGGCGCGGTTAGACTGCGGAATATCGGGCGTTTTCGACGGGAGGAAACGGGACATGTGGATTGATCTCGGAAACATTGCGCTGGGCATGGTGCTGTTGCTGCTCGGCAACGATTCGTTTGCGCACGGCGTGACCGGTTGGGCCGCGCGTTGCAGCAAGGATGCGCTGGCCATCGCCTGGGGTTCCAGCGTGGCAGCGGCCCTGGTCCCGGGTGCCGCCTTGATCATCGCCGCCCATTGCATGCAGCAGCCGGAGCTTGCCTTCGGTGCCGTGGTCGGCGCGTCCATCGCCAACCTGGGCGTCACTCTTGCGCTGGCCGCACTGGTGGCACCGCTGCTGGCGCGCCTGAAGTCGCTGGCATTGCTCAACCTGGCCTTGCTCGGAGCCGTGGTACTGGTCTGGCTGCTGGGCGTTGATGGCCTGTACGCGCGCATGGATGGCGGCATCCTGCTGGCTGCCTTCGTGCTGGTGGCGATCTTGTTTCTTCGCAGCGTGCGTCGCGAGCGGGCCGCGTCGCGCCCGCTGTTCGAGCGCAGCATGCGTGAGTTCGGTACCGGCATGCTGGTGGCGCGTTGTTTGCTCGGTGCGCTGCTGCTGGGGCTCGGCAGCTGGCGACTGGTGATGGGCGGCAGCGCGCTTGCCAGTCATCTCGCCTGGAATCCGCTCATTGTCGGCATGCTGGTGCTGGGCCTGGCGCTGGCGTTGGCTGGCCTGCCCAATGCGCTGGCAAGCGCGCGACGCGGTCACGGCGAGTTTGCCCTGGGACAGGCGCTGTATGCATCCATGGCCAGCCTGCTGTTCCTGCTGGGTGCCGTGCTGCTGTGGCAGCCCATGGCCAGCGTTCCCTCCCTGATGCGTTTTGAACTGCCAGCCCTGTTTGCGCTGGCCGCGGCCACGTATCCGATGATGCGCAGTGACGGCGCGTTGTCGGGTCGTGAGGGCGGCATCCTCCTGGCCGCCTGGTTGCTGTTCGTGGCCGCCGAGCTTTGGCTCACTTTCGCCTGAGCGGCGCGCCGATATACTGCGCAGCTGGCTTGCGCGGAGATTTTCGCGCGGCGAAACGAATCATCGGCGCTGGGAGGTGTAGCAAATGACCTGGATTCTCGTGCTGCTGATGTTGGCGGCGCTGGGCGCGGCGGGGTTTCTGGCCATGCGCTGGTCGGAAGAGCGCAAGGCCAACCAGCGCTTGCGCAGCGAGCGCATGCAACTGGCCGACGAGATCGAGTCGCTGAAAACCAGGCAGAACCGACTCCTGCGCAGCGTGCCGATGTCCCACGTGGGATCGGTGGCCAACCAGGTGGCGCGCGAAGTGGATTCGCCAATCGGATTTGCCCACAGCCAGCTTGAGGGGGTTGGCGAGTTGCTGGATGACTACCGGCAACTGGTGAAGAACTATGACGCGGCGGTGCAGTACTGCCTGCAGCCCGTGGAAATGATCTTCGGCGCGGACAAGGCCGGCCTGGACCAGTTGGTCAAGCATGTCGAGGAAGCACGCCGCCGCCTGTTCCTGGCCCGCGTGGAGCTGGAAAAGAGCACGATCCTCAGCGATTCCAAGGCCATCCTCAACGATGCCGTCAACGGCCTCGGGCGCTCGTCGACCCTGGTGCAGAGCCTGCGCCGCCTGACCCGCGCCGACAGCGAGGGGCTGGAGGCGGTGGATCTGCACCAGCTCATCGATTCCGTGCTCAACCTGACCGTCGTGGCCTGGGGTGAACGCCTCGTGGTCGTGCGCGAATTTGGAGATTTGCCAAACGTCACCTGCATGCCGGCGCAGATTGCACGGGTTTTCCTCAGCGTGCTGGACAATGCCGCCCTGGCCATCGAAGGCCGCGGCCGGATCACGGTGCACACGCGCGCGGGCGGTACGCGCAATGTCGAGATCAAGATCAGCGATTCCGGCTCCGGAATTCCCGGTGGATTGCTGCCCGAGGTGTTCGATCCGTTCACCAGCAGCCATGGTGATTCGCTCGGCCTCGGCCTGCATCTGTCGCAGGCCATCGTCAAGGCGCATGGTGGATCCATCAATGTGCGCAGCTCCTCCGGCGAGGGCACGGTGGTGGTCATCAATCTGCCGGTGACAGCCGCCGCGCAGGCCGCTGCGCTGGCTGTCGCCCGACACTGATCGTTGCGCATGGGCAAACCCGCTGCGCTGGTGCTGGGAGCCAGCGGCCAGATCGGACGCTTCCTGGTACCGCGCCTGCGTGATGCGGGTTGGATGGTGCTTGCGGCAAGTCGCCAGCCGCGCATGACGCAGCATCCCGACGTGACATGGCTGCAAGGCGATTTGTTTTCAGGCTTGCCCACGCTGCCGGCGCTGGACGCGATCTTCAGCCTGGGTCCGCTTGACGGATTCGCGCGCTGGTTGGATTCATCGCACCTGCACGGGACACCGCAGATCGTGGCCCTGGGTTCGATGAGTGCCCTCAGCAAGCGCCAATCGAGCGATCCGCGGGAAGGCAAGCTGGCCCAGTCGCTGCTCGACGCCGAAGCGGGGTTGCAATCCGCAGCGCGCTCGCGCGGCCTGGCCTGGACGATCCTGCGCTGCACGCTGATCTACGGAGCGGGGATCGATCACAGCCTGAGTCCGATTGCGCGCATTGCGACCAAATACCGCATCTTTCCAAGGCTTCCGTTTGCCAGCGGCTTGCGCCAGCCGGTGCACGCCTGCGATCTGGCCGGGGCCTGCCTCGCGGCAGTTGGCAATGCGCAGGTCGATGGTCGCATCCTGGCCGTGGGCGGTGCCGAACGATTGCCGTTTTCGAGCATGCTCGATCGCGTGATCGACTCCCTGCAGGTGAAGGTGCTGCGCGTTCCCCTCAATCCAGTCGCGATGCGGCTGGGCATGGGATTGGCACGCCCGTTCCGGCCTGGAGGCATGCCGGGTCCGGCCTTCCTCGCTCGCTTGTCGGCAGACCTTGTGGCCGATGATGGGCCGGCCCGTGCGCTGCTGGGGTGGTCGCCGCGTGGCTTCGCACCGGATGCCTCGACCTGGACACCGAAAGTCTTGTTTTGAGTACTCGCGAGTTCACCATTCTTGCGCGTATGGTGCGGCGCAACATGCTGTTGTTACAGGTGATTTTTCGTTAAGCGGACGTTGCCAACGCCCGTTTGAACGGCCTAAGATGGCTGCGCTGAAATTCCACGAGAAGGGGATTCAAATGCAGGCCCGATTGATTGCGGCAGCGTTGCTGCCGTCCATTTTCCTCGCCGCGTGCGGCGGTGGAAGCAACAGTCCCCGCGCGGTCGACACGCCGCCGGCCACCAACAACAACGGATCTCCGGTCACGGCGGTGATCACGGCCCGCTTCAACCCGTCGGGCGGTGTGGTTCCGTTCCCGACCAACCTGCTGCTGTCGGGCACGACCGATCTCACCCTCAACATTCCGGTTGCCAACGCCAGCAATTTCGGCGATCCGAAAGTGGCCATGAATGCGCTGGACGGTTTCGGCACTTCGACGCCGATGACCACCACCTTCTCGGCACCGCCGAGTCCGAGCACCCTGGTCGCCGGATCTTCGGTTCGAGTATTCCAGGTGACCCTGAGCGGTCCCGGCGGCGGAGTCACCGGCATCGTGCGTGAGCTCACGGCCAATCTGGAATTCGTGGTCGCGCTGGCACCTTCAGACAGCACCGGTCGCACCCTGGCCATCGTGCCGACCAATCCGCTGCAGCAGCTGAGTTCGTACCTGGTGGTGTTGACCGATGGCATCACCGATGCCGCGGGCAACGACGCCACGCCGGACCAGACCTACTTCCTCGCCAAGCGCACCACGCCGTTGTGCGTGAACGGTGTTTCGCAGGAGCCGCTGCTGCCGAATGCCACCGCCTGCGCCCTTGAGCCGCTGCGCCGCCTGACCAACTCGCAGGAAGCCGCGGCCAACGCCGCCGGCATTCCGCCCAGCAAGATCGTGTTGTCCTGGGTCGCCACCACGCAGAGCGTGACGCCGGTACTCGGTGCCGTGCAGGCACGCACGGCGGCATCGCCTGCTGCGCCGACGCAGATCGCCCCGACCGGTTTGAATCTCGCCCAGCTCAATCCGTCCCTGCCGCCGATTGCCGATGTCTACATCGGCACCATCGACCTGCCCTATTACCTCGGCGCGCCAACGGCCGAGAATCCGACCGCACCGCTGACCGGTTTCTGGAAGGCGGCGCCCGGCGCCTACATCCCGCCGTTCGCCGGTCTGCTGGATCCGACCTCGACCAACGTCACCTTCGCCAATCCGCTGCCTGTGGCCGGATCCACGCAGAAGGTGCCCCTGGTGTTGACCATCCCGAATGCGGCATCCGGCAAGACCAAGCCGGCCACCGGCTGGCCAGTGGTGATCTTCCAGCACGGCATCACGCGCAATCGAACCGATGCCTTTGCCGTTGCCGGCACCCTGGCATCGCAGGGTTTCGCCGTGATTGCCATCGATGCGCCCCTGCATGGCATTACCGATCCGGCCAACCCGCTGAACGTCGCCAATTCGCCGTTTGCACAGCTGGGTGCACGCGAGCGCACCTTCAACCTCGACTTCTCCAACAACAACACGGGTGCGAGTGGTCCGGACGGCATCATCGATTCGTCAGGCACCTATTACATCAACCTGACCAGCCTGCTGACCTCGCGCGACAACCTGCGCCAGTCCGTGGCTGACCTGCTGGTGTTGGCCAAGGCCATTCCGAGCGCGCACTACAGTTCCAGTGCCACCGACTTCGATGGTGCACGGATTTCCTTCGTTGGCCAGTCCCTGGGCGGAATCATTGGCACCGTGTTCATGGGCGTACAGCCGAATGCCCAGGTGGCGCTGCTCAATGTGCCCGGCGGCGGCATCGCCCGCCTGCTCGAATACTCGCCCAGGTTTGGGCCTGTCATTCGCGCCGGCTTGGCCGGTGCGGGCTTGACTCCGGGAACGCCGGACTACGATTCCTTCTTTGGCGCGACACAAACGGTCATCGATTCCGCCGACCCGGTGAACTGGGCGCTGGCTGCCAACAACAGCCTGCTGGGTTCGAAGCGCCTGCTGTTGCAGGAAGTTGTCGGCAGCAGCACTTCGCAGCCTGACCAGGTGATCCCGAATGCGGTGCCCGGTGCGCCGCTCTCCGGTACCGAGCCGTTGATCCGCACGCTTGGACTGGCCAGCATTACCCAGACCACGCAGTCGGCAACCGGCATCCGCGGTGTCGTCCGCTTCACGGCTGGCGACCACGGCTCCTTGCTGAGTCCGGTGGCATCCCCGGCCGCCACTGCCGAAATGCAGGGTGAAATGGCCAGCCTGCTGGTCAGCCAGGGCGCAGCCGTACAAATTGCCAACCCCAGCGTCATTCGCACGCAGTAACCCCTCTGGTATCGGAGTCCACGATGAAGACTTGCAAAACCAACCAGAGCGGCAAGCGCATGCGCAACCCGGCTCTGTCCACGCTCTCCCTTTCGCTGGCGATCGCCCTGGCCGGCTTTGGCGGAAACGCCATGGCCATCGAATTCGGCGACCAGGAAGGCTTCCACGGCACGCTCAACACCACCCTGGCTTACGGCATCGGCTGGCGCACCGAAGATCCATCCGATGACCTGGTCGGCAAGGCGCAGTTCGACCCGACGGTCAGTGCGCTTGGCCTCGGCAGCCCGGCCCAGCGTGCCGCGCGCGGCCGTTTCTCGGTCAACGGCGATGACGGCAATCTCGCTTACGACAAGTGGTCGCCGATCTCCAATGCGGTCAGCGCAACTGTCGAGCTCAACCTGCGTTATGGCTCGAACTGGGGTGGATTCATCCGCGCCACCGGTTTCTATGACGCCGAAAACAACGATCGCGACAACCTTTCGCACGCTGCCAAGACCCGCATCGGAACGCAGTCGCGCATCCTCGATGCGTTCGTGTTCCACGACTTCACGATGGCAGGCAACCAGGCCTCGGTGCGGTTCGGTCGCCAGGTGGTGAGCTGGGGTGAGAGCACCTTCATCCAGGGCGGCATCAACGCCATCAACCCGGTTGACGTTTCCAAGCTGCGCGTCGCCGGTGCCGAATTGAAGCAGGCCTTCCTGCCGGTCAACATGCTGTGGGGTTCCTACAACTTCACCGACGATTTCTCGGCCGAAGCGTTCTACCTGCTCGACTTCCAGAAGACCGATCCGGACCCGGTCGGTGCGTTCTTCTCGACCAACGACTTTGCCGTCATCGGCGGAAGCTACGTGATGCTCAACTTCGGCACGGTGCCGCAGCCGGTCATCAATCCCGACCTGTACGAGGAAGTCTGCGTCGACGGCAACTTCGCAGCCAGCGACTCCGGACTGCCTGCCACCCTGGTTGCCGCAGGATGCAGTGCCGCATTCCCGCGCAGCAAGACGCGCGAAGCCGGCGACAGTGGCCAGGGCGGTATCGCCTTGCGCTACTTCGCGGAGAGCCTGAACAACACCGAGTTCGGCTTCTACGCAATGAACTACCACAGCCGCGTGCCATTGATCAGCGGTATCGCCGTGACCAATACGGCGCCGAGCAGTGGATCGTTCTTCACCGAGTATCCGGAAGACATCCACCTGTTTGGCGTGAGCTTCAACACCTCGCTGGAAGCCAGTGGCATCGCCCTGCAGGGTGAATTGAGCTATCGGCCGAACCAGCCGTTCCAGGTTGATGACGTCGAATTGCTGTTTGCCGGACTGTCGCCGCTGAATGCCGTGATTCCGCAACCGTATCTGCAGTTCCGCAGCCAGCTCGGCAACTACGCTCCCGGTGAGGAAATCCGCGGCTACGAACGGCACAAGATCGCCCAGTTGCAGTTCACCGCAACCAAGGTGTTCGGACCGGGCAACTGGCTCGGTGCGGACCAGATCGCCCTGGTTGGTGAATCCGGATTCACCCATGTCGACCTGCCGGACAATCTTCGCTTCAACGGCGATGGCACCGATACCGGTGGTGGTCCGGACGTGACCACAGGCGCGGGGCGCAATCCGATCACCTTGCGCAACGGATTCCCGACGCGCTTCTCGTGGGGCTACCGTCTGGCGGCTCGCGCCGACTACACCAATGTCTGGGGCACGCCGATCAACCTGTCGCCGCGCCTTGCGTTCTCGCATGACGTCAATGGCTTCACGCCCGGACCGGGAGGCAGCTTCGTGGATGGCCGCAAGTCGGTCACCATCGGCACCGAAGCCAATTACCTCAACAAATGGGTGTTCGACATTGCCTACACCAATTATTTCGGTGGCGGTTCGTTCAACCTGATCCACGACCGCGACTTCTTGCAGCTCGCGGCCCGTTATTCATTCTGAGGGGGACGACCATGACCGTAATGAGCAAAGCAGGACTCGCGACACTGGTTGCCGCGGCATTGATGGCCAACAGCGCGTTGGCCAAGGTCGGTGCCGACCAGGCCGCCAAGCTCGGTGTCAGCGGAACACCGTTGACGCCCATGGGTGCGGAACGCGCCGGCAACGCCGATGGCTCGATTCCGGCCTGGACCGGCGGCATCACGCAACCGCCGGCGGGATACAAGATCGGCATGCATCACCCGGACCCGTTCGCGTCCGACAAGCCGCTGATGACGATCACCGCCAAGAACTACAAGGATTACGCCGACCAGCTGACGGTCGGTCAGATGGCGATGTTCGAGAAGTACCCGGAATGGCGCATGGCGGTCTACCCGACCCGTCGCTCGGCATCCAATCCGGCACGCACCTATGAAATGACCATCAAGAATGCACTGACCGGCGAGATCGTCGGTGATGGTGATGGCGTTGCCAATGTCGCCGAGGGCATTCCGTTCCCGATCCTCGACAGCGACCCGGTCAAGGCAGGGCAGGAAGCGATCTGGAACCACAAGCTCAAGTACAAGGGCGTTTCCGCACGACGCTGGTCCAACCAGGCGCCGGTCACGGCCACCGGCAACTATGTGCTGGTGCGCATCAAGGAAGAACTGCTCGGCCTCTACTATCGACCCGGCGCAACCCTGGCCGACATCAACAACATCCTGGTCTATTTCTACCAGGAGGTCGTGTCACCGCCGCGGCTTGCCGGCCAGGTCTTGCTGGTGCACGAAACCCTCAACTCGCAGATTGGCCCACGCCAGGCCTGGGTCTACAACCCGGGGCAGCGTCGCGTGCGTCGTGCGCCGAACATCGCCTATGACAATCCGGGAACCGCGGCAGACAACCTGCGCACCACCGACATGACCGACATGTTCAACGGCGCGCTCGACCGCTACGACTGGAAACTGGTCGGCAAGCGCGAAATGTACATGCCGTACAACTCGTACAAGGCGCACAGCTCGGACAGCAAGGTTGCCGACATGCTCAAGCCGGGTTACGTCGATCCGGATTACCTGCGCTATGAGAAGCATCGCGTGTACGTGGTGGATGCCAACCTCAAGGCCGGCAAGCGTCACATCAATCCACGCCGCACCATGTACCTCGACGAGGACAGCTGGCAGATCCTCGTCGTCGATCACTACGATGCGCAAGGCAAGCTGTGGCGCTATTCGGAAGCCCCGAGCGTCAACTACTACGAAGTGCCGGTGTTCTGGTCGACCCTGGAAGACCATCATGACCTGAAGTCGGGCCGTTACCTTGCGGTTGGCCTGGACAACCAGGACGCGATGTACGACTTCTCGTTCCAGACCACGCCGGACATGTTCTCACCGCAATCGCTGCGTCAGCGCGGCATCCAGTAGGCAGCATTCCGATGCGCCCAACGCTGCCCTCCGCCGACAACCGGTTGGAGGGCAGCCACCACGACAGCGCGGGCCTGCCCGCGTATCTCCGAAGCAGCACCAGGACATCGGCATGCATCGATCATTCTTTAAGTTTCCGCTTGCATCGCTGATCGTCCTCGCCGCTTCCGCATCCGCGCAGAATCCTCCAGCGGCCGCCACCAGTACACTCGGAGTGCAGTCTGCCGATCCGCTGTTGCAAACGGCGGAAGTGATGCCCCTGGCGGAACATTCCCTGCTGCTGGACCTGGCGCGATCCGGAGAGCGCCTGGTTGCCGTCGGTGAGCGTGGTCATGTGTTGATGTCCAGCGACGGCAAGACCTGGACGCAATCCGCCAATGTGCCGGTGCGCAGCGCCCTGGCCGCGGTCAGCGCGGTGGGTGCGGATGTATGGGCTGTCGGACACGACGGCATCATCCTGCACAGCGGAAATGCCGGCGAAACCTGGGAAATCCAGCGCCGCGATCCACGCGGCGCGGCAATCGCCGCCGCAGGCGACGAGATTCGGCAGGGAGCGCCCTTGCTGGATGTGCTGTTCAGCGATCCGAAGCACGGAATTGCGATCGGTGCCTACAGCCTGTTGCTGACAACCAGCGACGGCGGCAAGACATGGAATGGCTCGCGCATGGTGATGGCCGGTGGAGCGGCAGCGGAAACGCCGCAGGCACCCGCGGACGCTGCTGCCGATGACGCGCAAGCGGCGGAGGAGAACGACAGCGCCGTGTTCAGCGAGGAGGAACTGGAGATCGCCATGGAGGACGATCCGCACCTCAACGCGATCGCACGCACCGCCAGCGGCGACTATGTGATCGTCGGCGAGCGCGGCGCGTTCTTCCATTCAAGCGATCAGGGCCAGACCTGGACAGGCGGCCAACTGCCCTATGACGGATCCATGTTCGGGATCATCGGTTTTGAGGGACAGCATGTGCTGGCCTTCGGCCTGCGCGGGCACGTTTTCGAGTCGCGGGATCTCGGCGCCAACTGGGACGAAGTGGCCACCGGCACCGAACTGAGCCTGATGGGTGGCGTTGCCATGGACAACGGCGGAGCAGTCATCGTCGGTGCTAATGGCGTACTGCTCAAGCGTGCCAGTGCTTCCGAACCACTGGCCGCCAGCACCTTCAACGAGGCCGGCGTGATCGCCGGCGTGCTGCCTGCAACGGACAACAATGACCTGCTGATCGTCAGCGAAAACGGCATCCGCCGCATCCAGCCCAAGTGACGGTGAATCAATGAGCGCAGCAAGCTCCAGCAACCAGACACCCACCGCGTTCCACCGATTCGCGGAACGACTGGTATTCGGCAACCGTCCGGTTGTGTTGATCCTGTTTGCGCTGATCACCGCGGTTCTGACCTTCTTCGCATCGCAGCTGCGTGTCGATGCGGGCTTCAAGAAGCAGATCCCGCTGCAGCACGAGTACATGAAAACCTTCATCGACTACGAGCAGGAATTCGGTGGTGCAAACCGGGTGCTGATCGCGGTGATGGACAAGAGCGGCGACATGTTCAACTTGCCGTTCTTCCAAACCATGGAGAAGATCACCCAGGACGCCAAGGCCATCGACAGCGTGGACGAGGCGCGCGTGCGCTCGATCTTCACGCCGAACGTGCGCTTCGTGGAGGTGGTTGAGGACGGTTTTGCCGGCGGCAACGTGATTCCGGCGGATTTCACGCCCAACAGCGAAGGATTTGCCGCCAGCGCCGAGCAGTTCGCCACCATCAAGGCCAACATGGAGAAGGCCAGCATTGTCGGTCGCCTGGTGGCCAAGGATTTTTCCGGCGCCATGATCTGGGTAGACCTGGTGCCGGAAAATCCGGAGCAGGGCGTCAAGGTCGACTACAACCGGATTGCCGAGCAACTCGACCAGATCCGCGCGAAGTACGAAAACGAACACACCACGGTGGCGATCATCGGCTTTGCCAAGATGGTCGGCGACATCACCGCAGGCGCGCGCTCGGTGATCTGGTTCTTCGTCATCACCATCGCCTTCACCTGGTTGCTGCTGTTCATCTACTCCTCTTCGGTGAAGCTGGCTTCATTGACGGTGTTCTGTGCGCTGGTTTCGGTGGTCTGGATGCTGGGCGCGCTGCGCCTGCTCGGCTTCGGCATCGATCCGATGAACATGCTGACGCCGTTCCTGATATTCGCCATTGCGGTCAGCCACGGCGAACAGATGATCAACCGCTATCGTGGCGAAATCTTTTTCGGTGGACTGGAAGAAGGCACGCCCGAGCAACTCGCCCAGCGCGAGGGCCACGACCCGGAAACCGCCGCACGCGTTGCCTTCCGCACCTTGCTGGTGCCGGGTTCGGTTGCCCTGGTGGCCGGATGCATCGGCTTTGCCGCGATCCTGGTGATTCCGATCCGCATCATTTTCGAACTGGCCATTACCGCAACCGTGGGTGTTGCGCTCACCATTCTCACCGACCTGGTGTTGTTGCCGGTTTTGCTGTCCTACACGCGGCTGCGCAATCTGCCGCGCAAGCGCGCGTATCGCCTGCGCCAGCTGACGCAGTTCGACAAGATCTGGACGTTCCTGGCCAAGTTCAGCAAGCCGGTACCGGCTGCCATCATCCTGCTCGCTGGCGTCGTCATCTGGTTTGCCGCCGAGCGTTATGGCGAGAAGGTGATGATCGGCGATGCGCAGAAGGGCGTTGCGGAGTTGCGTCCGGATGCACGCTACAACCAGGATGCGGTGTTGATCAGCGACAAGTTCGCGCTCGGTGTCGACATCATCAACGTGATTGCAGAAGGCCCGCCGGCTGCCTGTACCGCCAGCTATCCCACCATGGAGCTGGTTGACCGTTTTGCCTGGCACCTGCGCAATGTCGAGGGCGTGGCCCAGGTGATGACCTTGCCGATGGCGGCCAAGATCGTCAATGCCGGATGGAACGAGGGCAACGTGCGCTGGCGCGAGCTGCCGCGCGATACCGATACCCTGCGCCTGGATACGCAGAACTTTGAAACCGACACCGGCATGCTCAATGCCGACTGCAGCGCCATGCCGATCATGGCATTCCTCACCGACCATCGCGCAACCACCATCGATCGCGTCGTCGATGCGGTGAAGACATTCCGCACTGAAAACAAGGCTTGGGCGGGCGGCGAAGTGAACCTGCGCGAGCAGCTTGCCGAGAAGGCGGCCAGCGGCGACGCGCCGGAGGGCTCGCTCGATCAAGTCAACCTGCGTCTGGCCACCGGCAATGTCGGCGTCATGGCCGCCATCAACGACGAGGTGCGCGCGGTCAAGCGCCTGATCCTGTACATGCTGTATGCCGCCGTGTTCCTGATGTGCCTGATCAGCTTCCACAGCCCGCGCGCGGCCCTGTGCATCACCCTGCCGCTGGTGCTGGTCACCGAATTGGGCCATGCCTTGATGGTGCACCTGGACATCGGCATGAAGATCAACACCCTGACCGTGGTCGCGCTCGGCGTCGGCATCGGCGTGGATTACGGCATCTACATTTTTGCGCGCATGCGCGAATCGCTGCTGGCCGGGCATGCGCTGACCGACGCCTACTTTGCATCGCTCAAGACCACCGGCATCGCGATTTTCTACACCGCGTTGACGCTGGCGGTGGGCGTCGGCACCTGGGTGTTCTCGGATCTCAAGTTCCAGGCCGACATGGGCGTGATGCTGACCTTCATGTTCATCGTCAACATGATTGCCGCCATCGTCTTCCTGCCGGCGCTGTGCCGCTGGCTGCTGCGCCCATTCGAGAAAACCGCCTGATCGCCGTAATGATGCAAATGGATTGGCTGTCTCGCCTGCAGGAGACCCTTCAGGGTCGATGCCGCAGCCGAAGTCCATCGCCCCGAAAAAGGGGCAAGCGTTTGTAGGAGACCCCCTTCGTCGAGCTCAGGACAGGCTTCAGGGTCGATTCGCCCTGTCGAACTCGCGCGATCCAATCCAATCGCCCCTAAAAGGGGCTCCTACAGGAGAAGAAGCAATTCATGCGCGGGCTTGCATGGCTTTGGTAGGAGACCCCCTTCGTCGAGCTCAGGACAGGCTTCAGGGTCGATCCCCGTGCGGACAAGACCAGGTCAATCCCCGGCAGCGGCGGGTTTGTGCCATTCGCCCGGCAATCGCGAAATGCGCAGCCGGCGCAGCGGCGAGCTGTACCACTCCACCAGCCTGCCATCCTCGAAGCGCAGCCAGGAGGGGCCGTAGTACCAACGATCCTGATCCATGGAAATGGGCGCGCCGAGGATTTCGGTGACCACGGTTTTCGGCATGCCGCGCTGGATACCGTCGTAGGCAGAATGCGCCTTTGCGCCCACCGTCGTAACGGCACGCACCGGCGCCGGCGTGCGGACCAATTCCGCTTCGGGCTGATCACTGAGCAGCCAATATCCACAAAGTGCAGTGGCCACCATCAGCAACAACCACCAGCGGCGATGGCTGGGTCGCGCAGAGGGCGCATTCAATGGCGCAGACACCCGCGCCTCGGCATGCGCCTCGGTGTGCGCTTCGCTGCGCTCAGCCGCAGCACCCGGCAAACGCCCATGCTGGCGATGAAACTGCATGCCCGCTTCGTACAGGGTGGTCAGCAATTGCAGTCGCTCATTGGCCAGATGCTGGGAAATCGGATCCTTGGCCACAAGCCGGTCCGGATGAACCAGCGAAACATGGCGCCGGTACGCCCGCTTCAGGTCATCGACACTGGCTCCCGGCTCCAGCTGGAACTCCCGGTACAGGCGCAGCAGGTCGACGTGCCGGCTCATGCGCGATGAGGTCCCGCGACGATCTGCCGAGCCAGGCTTGCGACGACCATGCCGGCTATTCCACGCGTTGGCCAGTCAGGCGATGGACAGCCTCGGCGTACTTGCGTGCGGTGGCTTCGATGACCTGCGCGGGAACGCGCGGCCCCGGCGCCTGCTTGTTCCAGTCCAGGGTTTCCAGGTAATCGCGAACATACTGCTTGTCGTAACTGGGCGGGGAAATCCCCACCCGATACTCGTCGGTCGGCCAGAAGCGCGAGGAATCCGGCGTCAGCATTTCGTCCATCACATGCAAGGTGCCATCCGCATCGGTGCCGAATTCAAGCTTGGTGTCGGCAATCAGGATTCCGCGCGTCGCCGCATACTCGGCGGCAAAGCGGTAGATCGCCAGGGTTGCGTCGCGCACCTGGCCCGCGAGCGCGCTGCCCACCTGGTTCACCACGCTGTCGAAATCGATGTTTTCGTCGTGTTGGCCGGGAGCCGCCTTGGTCGAGGGCGTGAAGATCGGTTCGGGCAATTGCTCGGCCTGGCGCAAGCTGGCGGGCAGGGCGATGCCGCACAGTTGTCCCGTAGCTTGGTAATCCTTCCAGCCCGAACCAATCAGGTAACCCCGCGCAATGGCCTCGAACGGAATCGGCTTGAGGCGCTTGCAGATGACACTGCGACGCGCATACAGGGCAAGGTCGACGCCCGCCGGAAGCACGTCGGCAAGCCTGCGTTCCAGTAGATGGTTGGGCAGCAGGTGGCGGGTTTTTGCAAACCAGAAGTTCGACATCTGGGTGAGCATCTCGCCCTTGCCCGGGATCGGGTCAGGCAACACCACGTCAAAGGCGCTGAGCCGGTCGCTGGCAACGATCAGCAATTCATCCGCGGACAGCGCATAGACATCCCGCACCTTGCCGCGATGAACCAGATCAAGGCCAGGCAGGTGGGACGAGGACAGGGTGGTTGGCACGGATGCATTCCGGGGCTCGTGAAGGGCGGCATTTTAGCCCGCATTATTCATGAACGTCGCAGGAAAACGCCCGTGAGCTTGATTACGCAATGCAATCTGGCAGTTCGCGAATTCAACAAGGTGTTCGTTGCATTTTCCTGCTGGCACGGCCCTCGCGGATCTTTTGCCCCAAGCGCTGCGTTGCTTGTCGCCCCAATGGAACCACCATTGCGGCTCCGCGCGCCTTGCGCTTGGGGCAAAATCCTCCGCGATCATCCGCGCCCGTTCATGGATAATGCGGGCTAGCCCGGATGCTTCAGGACAGGCGCGCAGAAATGCAGTCGGCGCCGTGCGTGGGCGAGGGGCCGTGTAGAATTGCGCGCTCGTTGGTGCAGCTTCCGGCACATGCGTCTGGCGCATGCATGCGGAAACCTGTATCTGCCGCTTTCATCGCGTTGCATGGGCGAGTCCGGAGGCATTGCCGGAATGTTCACCAGCGCGCGCATCCAGGACCTGTTTTTGCATGGGCATGATAGGCAAGATCGTGGGCGCCGTGGTGGGCCTGATCGTCTTCCGCAACTTCTTCGGCATGCTGATCGGCGCCTTCGTCGGGCACATGTTTGACCTCAGCATGACCCAGCGGCAACGCGACAATTCCTCTTTCATCGCGCCGCTGTTTGCCTTTGCCGGCGCCTTGGCGAAATCCGATGGTCGCGTGTCCGAGCAGGAAATCCGCGCGGCAGAGCGCCTCATGGACTGGTTGCGCCTGGATGCGGATCGGCGGCGCCTGGCCATCGAACAGTTCAACCGCGGCAAGGCACCCGAGTTCGATGCGCAGGCTGCCATTGTTGAATTGCGCAGTTGGACCCAGGGACGCCGCGACCTCGCCTTCCTCCTGCTCGACATGCTGCTCGACCTGGTCTACGCCGAAGGCACGCTGGCTGCGAACAAGCTGGCCCTGGTGCGAAACCTGTGCGCTGCGCTGGGACTGAGCGAAGCCGAGCTGGCTGCGGTGGCGGCCATGAAAGGCTATGGCCAGGCGCATGGCGGACCGCGCGGCGGGTATTCCGGCCAGAGCCGCCCGCACAATGCGCCCGCCGCGCCGGACCCGTACGTGGTGCTCGGCATCGCACGCAGCGCCGATGCGCAGGAGATCAAGCGTGCCTACCGCAAGCTGATGAGCCAGCACCATCCGGACAAGCTTGGCAATGTTCCGCAGGAACTCAAACGCAATGCCGAAGCGCGAGCCCGCGAGATCAATGCGGCCTACGAACGCATCAAGTCGGAGCGCGGTTTCACCTGAGTCGGGCGAGCGCTTCAAGCGATACCCGGCATCGGCTCGTGAAGGAAACCCATGCGGGCTCCGGAGACCCGAATGCATGCTCCCGCTTGATGCCCAGTATTCCTCTTGAGCAGTTCACCGCACCGATCTTCGCCTGCTCCCGTGGCAGAAGAATGCCTCAGGAAAACTTCTGGCCCGCGAGAAGGGAGGCTGCAATGAACGCCTTCACCTACCGCATGAGATCCGCCGTCAAGTAGCCCGTTGTCGTGGTTGTGCGTGACGCCTCGCGGGGTGGCCACCTTCGGCAATCCGATGCCATGCCCGGTCTTATCGGGATGGGGGTTGCAACAGCGATCCGGCGGCGGGGCGATGGCCGTAGCTCAGCACCCGGGTGATTTCCCATCTGCCGCCCGAGTGGCGCCACAGGATGGTGAAATCGGCAAGGCCTTCGCACTTGCTTGCATCCGTCTGGCAGAAACGATGCGAGCCTTGTTCGATGGCTCCGAAATCCTTGATGGGAAAAACGGCAAGACTGCCGGGAACCAGCTCGCGCGTGAACTTTCCGCAAGCATTCCTGCTTGTGTTGGCGAGCATGTCCGCACGGTTCCAGGTGACTCCGCCGGTGTCGTGATAAAACTCGACGTTCTCGGCAAAATAGCTCGCGTGTTTTGCCAACTGCTCCGGGGCGGCGCAGCGGTTGAATGCATCGAACACGGCGGAGTCGAGTGCGGCAATCGTTTCGCTGAGCGGCTGGGGAAGGTCTGGTGCAGGTGGCTCCGCCGCCCGGGCATTCAGCGACATGGACAATACGGCGAATAGAAAGATGCGCGAGCGCGTCATGCAGGTCTCCGACAGTCTTGAGCGGACCCTGACGTCCGCGGGTAACTCCGCGCCGCGAAGCGGCACGGCCTGAATGAACTCCGGTGCCTGGTCCGTCTATTCCGTTGGCAACGCGTACTTGGCACCCTGGACGCAACGCTCGGCTTCGGCGCGGTCCTCAAACTCGTCCACGGTCAGCACACCCCAGCCATGACCTGTAACGCCGACCCAAACGATCGGTACGTCATTGGCTTTGGTGTCAATGGTCAAGGTGCCACTCTTTCCGCCGGGACTACGATCGATATGGATGTCGTGGCTGCCCGGTTCGACGACGGTGTGCGCAAAGTTGCCCGGTTTCAATGTGCCGATGTTCTTGTTGTCGACGAACGCGATGGTTCTGTTTCCCGCGCCGACGAAAGCCGCGCTTTCACGACAAACGTAGAGGCTGGCCTTGCCCGCAACCGGCTGCAACCTGTGCAGGTCGGCTTCCACGTCCCTTGATCCATACTGAACCGTGGCGCAGCCGCACACCGAAGCAGAAAAAAGCACGACAGTGAAAAACCTGATCTTCATGGCACGTCTCTCCTTGTGAATATTCCGAAGGCATCGCCTGAACAGGCTGCCCCGACTCGAGTGTCCCGCGCAATGCTGAAGTTCGGCAACCGGGCAGTCCGCTTGACCGAGATGTCAGGCATCACGCCCTACCACCTCGGACATGCTCGCGGAATCCCTCCCTTGCGTCACTGGTGAAGGCCGACAGCTCTGACTCCTGCACCGATATCACAGTTGTGCCGTGACGCGCTGCCTCAGACGGCAAAGTCGTTTGAAACTGGCCTTTTGGCGTGAACAGCGCAACCGGGTGTTGCTCTTTGTGTGCCCAGCCCGCCTTGAACAGGCGCCACGCCTCGAACTCGGAAGGCTCTGTCTCGCTCGCTGGGACAAACGCCATGCTCAGGAAGAAGCCTCTGGCTGCATCCATGAGAGCGACACAGTTGAAATTGCCATCCTGCTCGGTGCGGATGGGCGAGCCGCCCGGCGAGGGTGGCTGCTTCAGAGCGTTGGAGCTGCACCTGATTCGTGCTCGTTGTGCTGAGTACTTCTACTCAATTGCCTGAGCAAAACAACCGCGCGCCTTGGCCGGGGCGTGCGCCGGTTGCACCCGGGGAGCGCACGGTCGGCCATGCCCTGCGTAACGTCGTCACCTGCATGCAGGCCCTCGGCTGATGCTCAGGAATCCGTTTCGCGGGTGCTCGCGTCCCGTATGAGGTCGCGTTCCTGCGCCAGGGGAAGCAAGCCGCTGCGCAGGTCGTCCGCAGCTTCGGATCGCGTCACGCTGCCATCGCGCAGGTAAACGATGTAGCGACCGCCGGGTCGAAAGCCGACGTTGTGAAACATCGCGGACGGTTGGCAGGAATAGGTGAAGGCTGCGACCCATTCGGCATGGCGAATCGCCATCGCTTCGCCCTTGAGGGTTTCCGATACCGCAATCGTCACCTTGCCTGGCGCCTTCGAGCCCGCGGCGGATTGGCTGAGCGCGGAAACCGTGCCGATGAAGACCGCATCCGCGTCACGCGCGGAATCCCGGACCAGTCCTTGCAGCTTGCCCAGTTCCTGCGCATCGATCTTGGCCTGCTCCTGCGCCGGATGGGTGCCACAGGCAAGCGCCTGGCCCAGACCCAACGAAACCGACATGGCCATTGCCAATCGCCTCATGAAACGTCTCCAAAAAATGCCGCCTGGCCGGGTTGAGCCCGAATTCCGTAAAAATTGCTGGCTTGCACGTTTGCCGAATGTACGAATTCTCTTACACAGAAATCGTCTATTGCACACCTTGGCCGAAACCAAGGACGTGCTAATGTCAATCTGCGGCACGATGATGCGAATCATGCCGCGCGGCGGCTGGTGGCGTAACAGCTTGCACCCTGTCATGTTCTTTGTTCAAGCCGGCCTTGAAAGACAGATTGCATTGCAGTTGTCGTGCCGGAAGAGGGAGCCATGCAATACTCAAATGGTTGTCAACGAGCGCTTTTTCTTGCCGTCGCTGCCTGCAGTGGCTGTCTCGCGACGACGACGCGCGCGCAGGAGATTTGCGGACTGCAAACGGCCAGTTTCGATGTCATCTTCACGGATGGCTTCGACCCGCCAACACCTGGCCTGGGGCCGCCGGTTTCGACGGTACAACCCCCGGCACTGGGAGTGACGCCTGCGATTGCGGTTACCTATCCGCCCAGCGGGGCGACAATTCCATCGAACAAGGTGCAGGTTTCAGGCACCTTCACAGGACCAACCGGCACGGGCGTATCCGTCAACGGAGTCCGTGCCTACGTCTATAACGGCACGTTTCTGACACCCAGCTTCACCTTGACCAGTGGCATGAACTCGCTACCCGTTCAGGCTACAACCCTGGATGGGTTAACAGCGACGACTTCGCTATCCATTACCTCGGCCCCGGTGTCCACAGGCATCGAGTTGTTCAGCGATGCGGATGCCGGCTATTGGCCATTTGGCATCGGTTTCAGCATCGGCGTGCCGTCCACCATCACGGTGCAAAGCGTCACGGTGGATTTTGGTGACGGCTCGGCCATCTACACAGGCACCGATCCGAATGCGATTCCTCGGCATTTGTTCACCGCTGCCGGTGTCCATGTTGTGCAAGCGACGGTTACTGACACGGCAAGCAATCAGTACACGGTCTAACGTCGGGTGGCCATTCTCGACATCGCCTCTCAACGCGAGATTCTTTGCTCGGTGTATGCGCACGTGCGGACTCGGATGGCGGCGAGCGACGTGACCGGCGCCATGCACGCCTTCCACCTGAAGCAGCGACACAAGTACGCCCGCTTGTTCAACGCGTTGGGCGTCAACCTGCCAATTGCCGCCACACGATTGGGCATGATCGCGAACGGCACGCTGAGCCCCATCGACGCCGAACTGATCCTCGTGACCGAACAGGCTGGCGAGGTTAGTGGTTATCCGTTGCATATGTCGCCGGATGGCTTGGGTGTGTGGCGAATCGATTCGATGTAGAAATATTGGCTCATCGGCACGGAGGAAACATGAAACTCATCGCCATTGCCTTTGGCTTGCTGGGCTCGATCCTTCCCGCCCTGGCGATCTGGCTTGCGTTTCATGAGTTTGCGCCGGGTGCGCGATGGATGCCTTTCCACACCTTGATGGTGTCCAGTGCATTGATCATGCAACTGCCGGTTTTGGCCACCGTGATCGCACTCTGGCTTGGAAAGAAGCGAGTGGCGCTCTGGAGTGGGGGCATTTCCATTCTTCTGAGTGCGGCCGTTCTAACGTTCTTCTGGCAGCTTTCCAAGGGAATTGCCGCTGGCTGGCACTAAGAGAAGGATCAATCCATGAACCCCATAGATTGGAAACGTCTTCGCCCTGTATCCGTGTTTCTGGCCGTGGCTGGGATTCTGCTTGGCATGTTTGGTATTTGGTTTGATACCCAAGTGCATTTCAAAGGTTTTGGAAAACTGCTGACCGTCTTGTCGCTTGCGTCAATTGCGGCAACCATCGCGGCCTTGTGGTCCTCCTGTTCTCAGCCACGAAAGCGAACCATCACGCTAGCGGGGATCGCGATCCTGCTTTTGGTCCTTCCGCTGCTGGCGCTGCTTTTAGCTATTCGTGGTTTTGGTCCGCCGACCTGAGTACGTCACCCAAGGTTCACGTTACACGCTTCGCTTCTACGACGCGAATTGATGCGACAGCAAGTGAATCGGGTGCGCTAAGTGCAGATTCAATGCCATTGTTCGATCTTTGACAGGGAGGGCAAGCCATGATCCCCATGAATTGGAGACGACTCCGTCCGATAACCGTGTTGTTCGCTGTGGTCGGGATGGTGGTTGGATTCGGCGGCATTTGGTTTGACGCGAACATTCACATCCATGGGATTGGAAAGCTGCTGACACTGCTTTCGATTGCCGGCATGGCGGCCACTCTCGCGGCCGCGTGGGCTTCTTGCTCGGCGACCCGAACGATGACCATTCGATTCAGCGTGCTCGCTGCAGCACTTCTGATTCTCCCGCTGTTGGCTCTTGCTTTGGCTATGACAGGTGGTTTTGGAGTTCCGGTATGAACGGTTTCCCCAGGTGGTCATGTATGCGACCCCGTGTGGTAGTGGGCATCGCACTGTTCATGAATGCGTTCGGTTCGGCAAATGCATATGAGATCACCACACACGCATTGATCACGCAGGTGGCGCAGCAGCGGTCCGTGCTCAATTCCGCCAATGCGAACGCGATCACTCCCATCGTGGGCTTTGATCGGCTGGCCATTGACGCGCCGATTCGAGCCGATGGCTTGCCTTCGACTTCCATCAAAGATGCCTACTATGATGATGAGGGCACGAGCCAGCCCAATCTTCCGCCCTTGCTTGCGGCGCACACTCGCTTTTTGCAGCAGCAGGAGCGGAGCACGTTTGCAAGCCTGATTCGGCGCGAATACATTCCTGGCGATCCTCTTGTGAGCGAGTTTGAGACTCGACTGGCCGGTTGGCTCATGCGCGGCGCAGTTCGTGAGGACGACAATGATGTACAACCGTTTGGGATTTGGACGGACGGTGATGACCGTGATCTGGATCCCTACGGTCGAATCCTGCGCGCCGCCAAGCACTTCTATGACCCCGCACGGAACCGCGGCTATGATTTCCCAAGTCAATGCGCAACCTACGGCTGTGCGAAGTCCATACTTTGGGCAACGGGCAGAACAGACCCCTTGAATCCGGGCTCAGATGCGGATGACTTGACCCGCCGCAACCACTTTACCTGGCAGGATGCACGCAACAACTATTGGTGGGCGCTCACTCTGGAGCGAGGCAGCAGCTCACCTCGAACCGCGACGGAACGCTTCAACGATTCCCAGGAACGGCAGTGGCGTTGGTCGACAGCGATCAAGTCCCTCGGCCACACCTTGCATCTGTTGCAGGATGCTGCGCAGCCACAACACACACGCAATGACGCCCATGCTCCGCCGCACGTGAGATATTCATCCGACGGACTTCCAAACGAAGGCGAAGCAGACGCAGCCTACGAAGCCTATACGGACTATCGCGTCACGGCAGACTACGCCGAGGCGAGTGGTAGTGGTGGCCTGCTGGGCAACCCATTGCGCTATATGGACGAAAGTGTGCCGGCTCCCAGCCAAGTTATCCCTGTCACGCTTGGCAACTATCCGAACATCGCGTTCTCCACGCCGGTGAAATACTTCACCACCCGCCATGTCGATACCGCCCCCGCAAGCTGCGGACCGGGCTCGCCAACGGTCAATGTGGTGTGCGCTCGGCGGGGCATGGCCGACTACAGCAACCGGGGATTCTTCACATCTGGCACCGTGCCGGGCATGCGCGAGTGCGTGAATCCGGGGCCCGGAGCGAATCCCTGCTCGACCTACGCAACGGGGTCGACCTATCCGATGCCCGAAGAAGCCTTCAACGCCAACGACTGGGAGTCTTTTGCGCTGCCATCCGAGTTCTACGTCAATGGCAAGATCGTGAAATACACCGAGTTTGCGCGCACGGTACCCGACAATATCGCGCCATCGCACGACGCGGCTTTGCTCGCGAAATATCACGGGAAAGTGCCGATTCTCACCCAAGGCATCTTCGAGAACGTGCTCGATTTGCTCCCGCCAGAAGAACGCGAGGGCGTTGACCAGACGATGCGCTACAACAACATGCAATACGATGCCGATGTGTTGATTCCACGAGCGATCGGGTATTCGGCGGGCATGATCGATTTCTTCTTTCGAGGTCGGATCAAGGTTGAGGCGCCGCAGGATGGGGTGCTTTCCGTAACCGACCAGGGCATGGCGCATACGGTGGATCCAGCAACTGCTTACCCCTATTGCACGAATACGGTTGCCGCTCCCATTGCCGGAGAGCCGCCTTTGTGTACCGCAGGCGATATTTTCGGCTTCACCAAGTTGCGCCTGAAGGTGCGCAATGACACGCCTGCGCTTACGGAAAGTGGCAGTACGGCGGCGGCCATTGCACAAGACATGGCCACCACGCTGGCAGCGCCCGGGCCCACCGATCCGCGCCTGGTGGCTGTCGCACGTTACCATCGCAACCGTTGCTACGATGCCGGATTGCAGGGTGAAAGCGTCGTGGACTATGCCGGAACCGTCACCACACCCACCTGCGCGGGCAGCAATCGGTCAACCTATCAGGAGATTTCGGTTTCCAAACCGCTGGCCGTTGGCGCGGCCACATTGAATGGAGCAAGTTCCGCTCCGGTCACGTTCGACTTTGGCACCGATCCGATACCGATCAATGCAACGGACCTCATCATCCAGGTGGTCTATCGCGGACCCTTGGGTGAGGAAATCGACGGCATCGCCGTCGGCAGCTTCGACATTCGCGAAGCCTCGTATCTGACGCTTTGGAACAACACAGACTATGCCGGCTGCAATGGCAACTGGGTAACCTCAAGCGGTGGCGGATGTTCGTTTCCCGGCGGCATTGCCCGTGGAATCGGAACAGCACGCCTATGCATCAATGCACAGTTGCTTTACACCCGCCAACCGACTGGAGGAAACGGAAATATTCTCAAGGGGCATTACGTAAGGTTGGCCGCCTTGCTGGACGATCAACCCAAGAACACACGAGGGCGCCTGTTGGTAGGAACCGCAAACGACCTGGTCATCGTGGACAAGAGCCTGACCGGGCAGGTAAGGCAGGCGTCGATGGAAATCGTGACCCCGACTGCACCGTATTTGCCGGAGCCGTTCTACACGAAACGCGGAGTAATCGGCAGCTTCCGACCCATGCCGTTCTATTTGATTTCCGGCGCTGATCCGCAGCCTCCAGGCGACATGGGGCCCAATGACGTCGGCAGTCTTTCTCTACCACTCAATGCACCGGCACACGCAGATACAGGGGGCGTGATCTCGTTTCCGAATACACCTCCTGCGCCCAATTCTGCCTGCACTTCGACAAGTGCGGCTCCCTATTTTGAAGACGAAATCGAGGTGGCGCGGCCCGTGGGTACGGATTTTCCGGCTTCTGAAATCGCGGATTGATCTCGCTCGGCGATTGGATGGGCGATGGGTGCTTGCCGTGGGCGACGGGTTCGACCAGCATGCACTCCTGACCGATTGCCCTCGAGCCCGTCATGTCCAGATCAAGCTGCGTCATTGCACCGTCCATCCTCTCAGCAAACTTTGCCCGTCTCGGCGAGGAAGTCGATGCCGTCATCGCGGCCGGGGCCGAATGGGTGCATTTCGATGTGATGGACAACCACTACGTGCCGAACCTGACCATCGGCCCGCTGGTTTGCGAAGCGCTGCGCAAGCACGGTGTCAGCGCACCCATCGACGTGCACCTGATGGTCAAGCCGGTGGATCGCATCATTCCGGATTTCGCCAAGGCCGGCGCCAGCCTGATCAGCTTTCATCCGGAAGCATCCGAACATGTTCACCGCACCATCCAGCTGATCCATGCCAGCGGGTGCAAGGCGGGCTTGGTGTTCAATCCGGCCACGCCGCTGGATTATCTCGACCACGTGCTCGATGAGCTCGATCTGGTGCTGATCATGTCGGTCAACCCTGGTTTTGGCGGCCAGCAATTCATTCCCTCGGCGCTGGACAAGCTGCGGCGGGTGCGCGGGATGATCGACCGCAGCGGTCGCGACATTCGCCTGGAAGTCGACGGTGGCGTGAAGGTCGACAACATCGCCGAGATTGCGCGCGCCGGTGCCGACACCTTCGTTGCCGGTTCCGCCATCTTCGGCCAGGCCGACTATGCCGCGGTGATCGCGGCCATGAAGCAGGCCGTTTCTGCGCATTGACGCCAGTGCGCGGTAGCCGCGCATGCCTTTCGGCAGGCGGAGGGGTGGGCACGACAGGCTAGAATCCACGCATCCTCAGGGGAATGCGGAGTTTCCGATGCGTCCAATCCTTTTGCTTGCGCTGCCGGGCCTCATGGCCTCGGGCATGACACTTGCCCAGACTGCGACGGAATCGCGCGTGCTGCGCTTTCCCGACATCTGCGCGGACACCATCGCCTTCGTCAAGGGCGGCGACATCTACACCGTGCCGGCCAGTGGCGGCACGGCCATGCACCTGACCACGCACGCGGGGCAAGAGCTGTATCCGAAGTTCTCGCCCGATTGCCGTTCCATCGCCTTCTCCGCCGAATACGACGGCACCCGCCAGGTTTATGTCATGCCCACCGCTGGCGGAGAGCCCCGCCAGCTCACCTGGTACAACGACATCGGTCGTCAGCCGGTGCGCGGCGGCACCGACTACCGCGTGCTCGACTGGACTGTGGACGGTGCCAACGTGCTGGTGCGTGCCAACCGGGTGGCAACCGATGACCGCGGCGGACGCCCGTATCTCGTGCCAGTGGCCGGTGGCATGGAAACCCCGCTGGCGGTTCCGGAAACCGGCGGTGGCATGCTTTCGCCGGACGGCAAGCGCTTTGTGTACACGCCGATCGACCGCGAGTTCCGCAGCTGGAAGCGCTATCGCGGTGGCCGCGCGCAGGATGTGTGGACCTTCGACCTCACCAACAACAGTGCACGGCGCCTGACCGACAACCCGGCTTCGGACAGCCAGCCGACCTGGGTTGGCGACACGATCTATTTCACGTCCGACCGCAACCACACGATGAACCTGTTTGCGGTATCGCCCGAAGGTGGCGAGGCACGCCAGCTCACCTGGTTCACCGATTTCGACGTGTTGTGGCCAAGTGCGGGCAAGGACGCCATCGTCTTCGAGAATGGCGGTGCGATCTGGCGCTTCGATCCGGCATCGGCGCAAGCCACGCGCGTGCCGATCCGCGTCAGCGGGGATTCTCCGCAGCGCCTGCCGACCTGGAAGGAGGTGGTCGGACAGACCGAATCCTTTGACCTCGATGCCTCCGGCAACACCCTGTTGTTTGCGGCACGCGGCGAACTGTTCCGCGTCAGCGGCAATGAGCTGGACGTGCGCAATCTCTCGCAAACGCCGGATGCACGCGAACTGGGCGTGGATCTTTCAGCGGATGGCCGCACGCTTGCCTATCTGTCCGACGCCAGCGGTGAGTACGAGATTTATCTCGCGGACATTGCCGGCGGCAAGTCCAGGCAACTCACCCGCGATGGCGACGTATGGCGATTTGCTCCGCAGTTCTCGCCGGATGGAAAACACCTCGCCTATGCCGACAAGCGTCAGCGCCTGCGCATCGTCGATGTGGATAGTGGACGCACGCGCGAGGTCGACAGCAGCCGCAATGACGACATCACCGAATACACCTGGTCACCCGACGGCCAGTGGCTGGCCTACACCCTGACGAGCGACAACGGCCTGACCCGGATCTGGCTGTACTCGCTCAAGGATGGTTCGCGAACGGCTGCCACCGAAGCGACCTCCTCCGCATTCAATCCGGTGTTCGATCCCAAGGGTCGTCGTCTCTACTTCCTTTCCAATCGCGATTTCAACCTGCAGTTCAGCGCCTTCGAACAGAACTACCTGTACGTGGACGCAACACGAATCTACGCGCTGAGCCTGTCGGCACAAGGGCCCTTCCTGTATGCCGATGCAGATGCCGACAGCGCAGGCGAAGCAAAGGACAAGCCGGCGGCCGCGACAACGCCGAGCATCCGCATGGATCTTGCGGGCATGATCGGCCGCGAGCAGGTCATGAACGCCGCAAGCGGCAACTATCGCAGTCTTCAGGCCAGCGCCGATGCGGTGTTCTACGGGGCAGGCGATGGGGGTCGCGACGATGGTGCCTTCGAGCTGCGCATGCTGGCACTGGATGCAGACAAGGACACCACCCTGGCCAAGGGCTTGTCGGACTATCGCCTGGCGGCGGATGGCAGCAAGGTGCTGGCCCGCGCAGGCGACAAGTTTTCGCGTATCGAAACCAAGCCCGATCAGGATCTGGCCAAGTCCGCCCTCGACCTGTCGCGGATGAAGCTGTTGATCGATCCGCCGCGTGAATGGCGCCAGGAATTCACCGATGGCTGGCGCATCCTGCGCGACTGGTTCTATGACCCCGGCGTGCACGGTGGCATCGAGCGCTGGAATGCGGTGCGCGCGCGCTATGCGCCCCTCGTCGATTACGTCACCACGCGCCAGGACCTGGATTACCTGTTCCAGGAGCTGGTTGGTGAAGTGCAATCCGGCCATGTCTACGTGCAGCAGGGCGACGAGTCGAACGTCGAGCGCACGCCAGGCGGCCTGCTCGGTGCCGAGATCGTGGCCGATGCCAGCGGCTATTTCCGCGTCGAGCGGATTTTCCCGGGCGCAAGCCAGGATGAAGGCCAGCGTTCGCCCTTGGCGGAACCCGGCGTGCAGGTGCGAGCGGGGGATTTCATCCTTGCCGTGGATGGCGTCGATGCGCGCACGGTCAGGAATTTCTACCAGTTGCTGCAAGGCAAGGGTGGGCAAAAGGTAAGCCTGCGCGTCAATGCGCGTGCAAGCAGCGAGGGTAGCCGCGAAGTGCGCGTGGGAACCCTGACGTCCGAGCAGGAGCTTCGTTACACGCAGTGGGTGGGCGAGCGCCGGGCCATGGTGGATCGTCTCTCCGGCGGGCGCATCGGCTACATCCATCTGCCCAATACCGCCGTGGATGGCAATCGCGAATTGTTCAAGGGCATGCTTGCCTACGCCGACAAGGAAGCCCTGATCATCGATGATCGCTACAACGGCGGCGGCTTCATTCCCGATCGCATGATCGAGCTGCTGGCGCGCAAGCCACTCAACTACTGGAAGCGGCGCGGGCTGGATCCGCAGGCCACGCCCATGCTTTCGCACAACGGGCCCAAGGCCATGTTGATCAACGGGCTGTCCAGTTCCGGCGGCGATGCCCTGCCGTACTACTTCCGCAAGCTGGGCCTCGGCAAGCTGATCGGCACGCGCACCTGGGGCGGCCTGATCGGCATTTCCGGCAATCCTTCGCTGGCCGATGGCGGCGTCCTGCTGGCTGCGACCTTCCGTTTCCTCGATACGGACGGTCATTGGGCCGTCGAGAACGAAGGCGTCAGTCCCGACATCGAGGTGATCGACCGGCCCGATCAAATCGCTGCCGGCCACGATCCCAGTGTCGAGAAGGCCGTGGACTTGCTGTTGACCGAGCTGGGTCCAAATCCGCGTGCAAGAGTTGTTGCGCCACCGGCACCGAGCGACTTCGGAGCACCAACGAAACCCTGAGGCTGCGCTATCCTGCGTGGCCCTGACTCGCGCCCGGAGCGTGCCGCCATGCAGTGTTTCGTCTACAAGAGCCTGCGCAAGGCGGATACCTACGTGTTCCTGCGCGCACAGGATGCGTTCGAGCTGATGCCGGACGCCCTGCGCACGCAGTTCGGTGAACTCGTGTTCGTCATCGAGATCGAGCTTTCGCCCACGCGCAAGCTGGCACGCGAAAACGTCGAGGTGGTCATGGCCAACCTGGTGGCGCAAGGCTATCACCTGCAATTTCCTCCCGTGCTCGAGAGCGCGGTCGACTGATCCGGCGCAAGGGGTTCGGACGTCGATATACTGCGGGCGTCGCGATTTCCCCTGTTGTCCGGTTGAGCATGGTCGAGGAATCCCCGCAAACACCTGCGCCGCACCGTCGCTCGCTGCTGGCCGGCTTGCTCAGTTTCATTCCGGCGCTTGCGCTCTATGCCACCAGCCTGCTCAGCGCGCATCCGGTTGTGGTGCTGGCCTTGCTGGCGGGCAGCGCATGGATGCTCACCGCCATCTGTGCCGGAATCGGTTTTGCCATGGAGCGTGATTTCCTGCGCAGCGTTATCCGTCGTGGCTCCGTCAGCTTCTTCATGCTGGTACTGCACACATCGTTCATGGCCCTCGTGCTCGCCGGTCCGGTTTGGTGGCTGCTGGATGAACCGTCCTTGCTCGGCGCCTTGCTGCTTTCCGCTGCGCTGCTCGTTGCCCTGCTGGTTCCATGGCGCATTTGGCCGGCGTTGACATGGCCGCTGATCGTGGACGAGGTGCATGCCGAGGCGGCATCGCCAGGCGCGGTTCTGCGACGCAGCTTCGCATCGGCGCTGCAACTCACCGACGAGCACGAGCTGTTCTTCAGTCACGGCATGCTGTCCTCGCTGGCCATGTTCCTGGTTTGCGCGGGCGCGTTGGTGATCGCGCTTTTCCTGCCCGCATTCTCCTTCGAGATGCGCCTGTCGGCAGCGGTTCTCTACGCACTGGTGCTGGTGCCCTTGGCCAGCCTGGTGCTGGTCACGCGCTGCATGAGTGCCATTGCACTGGATGCGCGGGTGCGCAGGTCCGGGTCACGCAGGGAAATCGCGGAAACGGAGTCTCCAGCGCCCGTGCTCGTCGCCGACCTCGGCGTGTTCGATGCCAGCGTCGCCCTGCTTGCCGCCGCGCGTTCCGGCAATGTCGAACTTGCCCTTGCTGCGCTGGAGCGTGGAGCCAATCCCGAAGCGGCGCCATTGGCCGATGACCGTGACCAGCGCAGCGCGCTCATTCATGCCGTGCTGCTGCCGGACCTGCGCCTGTTGCGGGCCTTGATCGGCAGGGGCGTGGATCTCAATCACGGTCATTCGGGTTTGTCGCCACTTCTTGCCGCCAGTCGCGACAGCTTGCAGGGACGCCCGGAAGCCGTCATGACCCTGCTCGCCAATGGCGCGGACCCGGATGTGGTCGATGCCGCTCTCAACACGCCGTTGCATCACGCGGCCTTGTGTAGCGAACCCATCGTTGCCGCCTTGCTGCTGGATGCGGGCACGCGCATCAATGCCGTCAATCGCGATGGCATGACCGCGCTCGGAATCGCCTGCGCCAACGCCAACTGGACGCTGGCCACGTTCCTGCTTGACCGCGGCGCACTGGCCGAAGTCGAACATGCACAGCCAGCCATCCTGCTGGCGGCCTCGACTGCCGAAGACGACGCCGACGGCGTGCGCCTGCTGCTCAAGCGCAAGCACAAGGTGGATGCGCGCGGACTGCTGGATCGCACGGCACTGATGGCCGCTGCGCTTGCCGGCCACCAGACCGTGGTGGAGGTGCTGCTCGGCGCCGGTGCGCAAATGGCCTTGCGCGACCGCAATGGAACCAATGCCTTGATGGAAGCCGCGCGTTCCGGATCGGTTGCCATCATCCAGTCCCTGGGTCGGCGCAAGGTTGATCCGGATCTGGTCGACTCGCTGGGACGCAGCGCATTGATGATCGCCTGCGGTTCGCGTGCCGGTGGCGAGGATGCCGTGCGCGCCCTGCTCGATATCGGCGCGGATCGCGCCCTCGTTGCCGGTGACGGTCGGCGCGCGGTCGACTTTGCCGCAGCCATCGGGCGCTGGCCCATCGTCGCCATGCTCGATCCGGGCGTTGAATTGCCGACCAGCATGGCCGGTGAGCTCGCCGAGACCCCGCTCGATGCCGCTCGCCTTTTCGATGCCTTGCGCTTCGGCAACTGGCCGGTTGTCGAGGAGCTTCGTGCGGCCACGGTCGCGCGACCTGCCCATGAGCTGGCGCAAATCTTTCTTGGGCTGCAGGACCCTGACCTGGGCGCGGCACGCGACTGGATCCTGAATTTGGGATTGCCTGGCGATGTGCGCGTGGGTGGCGGCAAGACCCTCGCCGATGCCTTGCTTGAAGGCTTGCCGAACACGGCTGTGGCGGCGATCCACTTCGTGCGACGCGGATTTCCCATGGGTGGCGCCGGCTTGCTTGCGCGCGTGCTCGCCTTGGCGCCGGTCGGTTCCGACAACGGCGCACTCTGCGAGCTGGCGGGTGAACTTCTGCAACGCGGGGGTGATTGCTTTGGCCGCGCCGGCAACGAGGCAACGCCACTGCACCTGGCCTGCGCGCTCGGCCATGCGGCCCTGGTCGAGGATCTCCTGCTGCGCGGCAGCGACCCCAACGCGCGTGACACCCGTGCCCGCTTGCCCTTGCACTACGCGTTGAAATCCGCACCGAACCACGCCACGGCAATCGTCAAACTGCTGATCCGCTACGGCGCAGATCCGGAGCGCGCGGCGGCCAGTGGCGAAACGGCGCTGGGCCTCGTCCTGTCACGCGCCGACCGCGAGCTGAACTACTGGCTGAACTGGCCACGCTGGCGCTTGCCCGGCCGCGCGCTGGTGGCAGCGGACCTGCCGGCAGCGGCGGCAGCCGGCGATGTGGATGCGGTCGACAAGCTGCTCGCCCTGGGTTTTGCCGTGGACAGTGTCGACAGCCAGGGCGCGAGCGCATTGATTCGTGCCGCAGGTTCGGGCTATGCCGCACTCGTGGTGCGCCTGCTCGATGTCGGCGCCAATCCCGGATTTGCCGCGCATTCCGGCGCAACCTGCCTGTCCGCGGCGGTTGCCGCGCGGCGCGAAGCCGTGGTGCGTACCCTGCTTGAACAAGGCGTGGAACCGGACCAGCGCCTGCCGGGTGGCGGAACGCCGCTGATGATTGCCGCGGCACTCGGTTTGCCACGCCTTGCCGAACCGCTGCTCACGCGCGGTGCCGACCCCAACGCCGTGGATGCGCGCGGCAATACCGCGTTGCATGCAGCCGCCCAGTTTTCCTTCGACAGCCGGGATACCGCGGTTACGAGCGAATTGCTGGCCCTGCTGCTGCGCCACGGCGCCCGCGTCGACAGTCTCAATCCATCCGGGCAGGATGCCTTGCTGATCCTGCTGGGCGCGCGCGCCGAACCCGGAGCGGAATGCGAGGCGGGCCATCTGGCGCAACTCTGCGGCGTGTTGCTGGACAAGGGAGCGGCCATCGATCGGCGCGACAGTCGTGGTGTCAGCCCCTTGCACTGCTGCGCCATGCACGGCCTGCTCGGTGTGGTGCGCATGCTCAAGTCCCGCGGCGCAGCGCTGGACCAGCTTGATACGCTCGGCCGCACGGCCGGCGACATCGCCGCCCTGCTCGGCTACGTCGATGTGGCAGCCGAACTTGGCGTGGTGCGACCGAGCGTGCCGGGACCACGCCTGACATTGCGCAAGCGTGTCAGCGACAATTGACGATACAGGTACGCCGGACGCGGAGACCATGAACAAACCCGATTCGACCCATTTCGGATTCCGCGAAGTTGCGCAGGACGACAAGGCCAGGCTGGTCGGTGAAGTGTTCAGCTCGGTGGCGCGCAACTACGACGTGATGAACGACCTCATGTCGTTTGGCGTCCATCGCCTGTGGAAACGACATTTTGTCGCCACCAGCGGGGTGCGCAGCGGCGATCAGGTGCTCGATCTGGCCGGTGGTACCGGCGACATTGCCAGCCTCCTGCACGATCGGGTTGGCGAACGCGGGCAGGTGGTGATCGGCGACATCAACAACGCCATGCTGAGGGTTGGCCGGGATCGGCTGACCGATCGCGGCCTCGTGCGCGGCATCGACTATTGCCAACTGGATGCCGAAGCATTGCCGTTTGCGGATGGTCGTTTCGATTGCGTGACCATGGCCTTCGGCTTGCGCAATGTCACCCGCAAGGAACGTGCCCTGGCCGAGGTCCATCGCGTGCTCAAACCCGGTGGCCGTGCGCTGGTGCTGGAGTTTTCCAGCGTGCGCGCGCCGTGGTTGCGTCCGCTCTACGACTTTCATTCCTTTTCCGTGTTGCCACGGCTGGGTCGGATCATTGCCGGTGATGAAGCCAGCTACCGCTACCTGGCCGAGTCGATCCGCAAGCACCCGGACCAGGCGGCCTTGAAGACGATGATGGAAACGGCAGGGTTTGCCCGTGTCGATGTGCGCAATCTTTCCGCCGGCATCGTGGCCATCCATCGCGGCTACCGCGTTTAGGTATCCGTTGTAGAGCCGAGCTTGCTCGGCTGTCGTCTCCGAGCCGAGCAAGTTCGGCTCTACAAGCCGGAATTTTGGGGGCGGATCAACCGTCTGCCATGCGGCTGCGGCTGGAGGCGCTGGGCGCACCGGGTGTTTCAAAAGATTAGCCGGGCAAGGGGCGGACCGCATCCTGTGATCCGTGCCCCCCTTGCCCGGCCAGGGGGACTTGGCTGAGGGTCGAATCCCTCACATGGATCAAGCATGCATGCCAAGTCGTGTTTGCGATAGCTGTCAGTTCTGACAGCTAGGCAAGAGACGGCAAATGTGCTAGGGAATGTCTGAACAAATATTGTCGCGAGCAAGCTCGCTCCCACCATTGCTTGATTTTGTGGGAGCGAGCTTGCTCGCGACGAATGAGTTCCGTGCTTGTTCAGAGTTTCCCTAAGGGTGCGCGCGATCGGCCGCTCAGAGGCTGATCAGTTGCAGGCTCAGCGCGCGCGCGATGGCCTGGCGGCGTCCGGTCACGCCCAGTTTGCGGGCGGCATTGTTGAGGTGAAAGATCGCGGTGCGCTCGGCAATGTCGAGCAACTGGCCGATTTCCCAGCTGGTCTTGCCTTCCGCCGCCCAACGCAGGCAATCCTGCTCGCGTTGGGAAAGTTGTGCCGTTGCGCAGGGCATCGGCCGTTTGTGCAGGAGGCCTTGGTCTGCCTCCTGCATGAACGAGGCAATCAATTGCAGCTCGCCGAGTCTTGCCAGGTGCCGGCGTGCCTGTTCGGCACTGCACGCGGCCACGGACAGCAATCGTGCCTGGGCTATGGGTCCGTGCAGGGGCATGCCGATGCCGACGCTGAGTCCGAAATCCGCGGCTTCCGGGAAATACTCGGTGAGATAGCCGGCGCGCCGGGCTTGCGGATCGGAAGCCCACAGGCACGGAGTGGCATGTTGCCGGCAATGATCCAGCACCGGGTCGATGCGGGCGTAGCGTCGGCGCTGGTAATGCACCAGCCATTCGTCGGGCAAGGTGCCGAGCCGCAGCGAGGGCGCGGACGATGGCGTGGCAAGCGTGTACACCCAGTGCGCAAAGCCCAGGTCTTCAATCAGGGCCGAGCTTCGGGTCTGCAGCTGCCCGGTGGATTCGCACTCGAGCAGGCCCAGCAGCTTGTTCCAGCGATCACGCATGCATGATTCCCCCGCCGGCGACTATACGCCGACTGCTGCGCAATCGCAGGGTTCCGGGCAAGGCCAGCACGGCGCAGCCACGCCTCGGGCACCCCTTGAATGGCATACTGCCGGGCTTGATGAGGAGATGCCATGAACTTCCACACCCTGTTCTGTTTCCTGATGGTCGCCTCCGCCGGAGCGCAGGCCAGCACCGAACCCGATCCACACAGCTACGCCGAGCCGGACAAGGTCACCGTGAACGCGCTGGCGCTGGACCTGGCGGTGGATTTCGACAAGCGCGAACTGGCCGGTTCGGCCGAACTTTCGCTGGACTGGCACGATGCCGCGGCGCATACCCTCGTGCTGGATACGCGTGACCTGAGCATTGAATCGATCCATGCCATTGCTGCCGACGGTTCCAGCAGCCCGGCGCCTTTCACGCTCGACGCGCGCCATCCAATCTACGGATCGGCGCTGCGCATCGAACTCAAGCAGGCGGCGCCCAAGGTGAGCATCCGCTATCACAGCGCACCCGGCGCATCGGGCCTGCAATGGATGACTCCGCAGCAGACGGCCAGCGGCAAGCATCCCTTCATGTTCTCGCAATCGCAGGCGATCCATGCGCGCAGCTGGGTTCCGCTGCAGGACACGCCCTCGGTGCGCTTCTCCTATCGCGCCCACATCACCGCACCCAAGGGCTTGCGCGTGGTGATGAGTGCAGACAATGAGATCAAGGCCGCGCTCGATGGTGATTTCAGCTTCCACATGCCGCAGCGCATCCCGTCCTATCTGCTGGCCATTGCCGTCGGTGAGCTGGCGGTGGCGGAAACCGGCCCACGCAGCGCGGTGTATGCAGAGCCCGGCATTTTGAAAAAAGCGGCCAGGGAATTCGAAGACACCGAACAGATGATTGCGGCGGCTGAAAAGCTGTATGGCCCGTACCGCTGGGAGCGTTACGACATCCTCGTGCTGCCGGCCAGCTTCCCGTTCGGCGGCATGGAAAACCCGCGCCTCACCTTTGCCACGCCCACGGTGATTGCCGGGGACAAATCCCTGGTCGGCCTGATCGCGCATGAGCTTGCGCATTCCTGGTCCGGCAACCTGGTGACCAACGCCAATGCCCAGCACATGTGGCTCAACGAAGGTTTCACC
>Ga0208822_1000202_pt1 | contig 45846 bp, 49 predicted proteins | sample AD_STIC08_MetaG_FD_184435 | JGI IMG/M metagenome (GOLD analysis project Ga0208822, IMG submission 184435) | Active sludge microbial communities of municipal wastewater-treating anaerobic digesters from USA - AD_STIC08_MetaG (SPAdes) (version 2) | ecosystem: Engineered > Bioreactor > Anaerobic >...
ATAAAAATCTTAATTGAACAGCCGCAGAAGTTAAAACCTCTTGAAAGCAGACAAATTATAATAAATGAGTCAGATCTTTCAGGAGGCATAGGCGCGAATTTCATTGTTACATGGAGTTCCGATAAACAAGTTAATCCGCCGCTTATTGAATCAATTATGATTGGGACCAGAGGACAGCAGGGCATATCTTTTTCAGCAAGAGGCGTTGTAATTCAAGAGAATCTATAAAGAATATATTTTAATAATTAAGTCACCAAAAATAATTACATGAGACTCCACAATATTAAGCGGAACATAATACTATCGTTTATCGCAATTACGACGGTACCGTTATTATGCCTGGGCATTTTTATCTTCATGAAAGGACAGACGCTAATACGGGAAAATGTGATAAATAATTTCATGAACCTGACCGAAACCAACTCGCTTTTGATAAATCGTTTTATAAATGAAAGAAAATCAGACATGAGATTAATGGGTAAAATAGCTTTAGATGCGAATTTTAATTACTATACGCTCCTTAATAAAATAAAAAGAATGCAGGAAGAATATGAAGTTTATAGATGTATAATAATTTTAGATTATAGGGGGCACGTTCTATTCAAATCAAATGCGCATAATAATCTATTAGATAGAAGCGTCATCAATGAAAGTATCAACTCACTACAACGCGGAGAAGAATATATTTACAATTATAATGACAAAACATGCTCCAATAACTGTATTATAATAGGCATACCTTTAATGAAAAATAATCATTCAAATCGATATGGCGTGCTTGGAATCATAGACTTTAGTTCTGTAACAAGCCAAATCAACAATACTAATATAGGAATGTCGGGTATTATTACTATTATTGATGATAAAGGAAGCATCATAAATAAAAATAACGGAAAACACCTCATAAAATCGAGAATATTACCCAACTGGAAATTGCTTAAACAGGGAGAATTTATTTCAAGTGAATATATTGATGATAATGGCAACAGGTGCATACAGGGCACAAAAAAAATAAACCATAATGGCTGGATACTAACCGTACAACAAAAAAGCGATGAAATACTTTCAAGAGTCAATTTGTATCGTTTATATATATTATTATTCATTGCCGTGAGTATTGCGGTAGCATTCATAATAGGTTATTTTGCCGCGGACGTTCTGACTAATATGCTGAAAAAATCATATGATCATGAAAAAGAGCTGGAAATGATGATTTTGCAGAACGAAAAACTTTCATCCATGGGGGTGATAACTTCAGGCATCGCCCATGAATTGAATAATCCCCTCGCTAACGCGCTGATATATACGCAGATGCTGCATGAAAAATTAAAAGAACGATATCCTTCGGACGATCTTTCATCAATGACTATCGCCGTGGAAGAGCTCACACGGTGCGGGGCGATAATTAAAAACCTGATGAGCTTTTCACGCCGTTCATCTCTTGAGCTGCAGGAAGTTGACATTAATGACGTGTTGAAGGGTCTTTTGAAAATGACTGAAAAATATTTCAAGGAAAACAGCGTTTCGGTATCCGTTAATCTTCAGGAAGATCTCCCGAAAGCGCTTTGCAATGAAAGCATCATTCATCAAGCGATAATGAACATGTTCACAAATGCCATTGAAGCGATGAAACAGGGCGGGAAATTGAAAATTAAGACCTGGTTTACACCGATCACTAATATGGTGAAAATCGATATCCAGGACAGCGGAACAGGCATCCAAAAATCAATAATCGGAAAGATATTTGATCCATTCTTTTCCACAAAACCCAGCGGCGAAAGGACCGGGCTGGGGCTCTATATAAGCTATGAAATGATACGAAAAGCCGGGGGGAATATCCGCGTTGTCAGCAGCGCCGTTGATGACGGCAATGAAAGCGGCATACACACGGGAACGACCTTTACCATTGAGTTGCCGGTAGTGAGACAGGAAGGATAGCTCAAGGGAGAATTTATATGAATAAAAGCATACTCATAGTGGAAGATGACGCGAGGCTCAGAGACGCTCTCTGCCAGATAACCGCGAAAGAAGGATATCAACCGACCGGGGTTGAAAGCGGCGAAGAAGCGCTGGAAAAAGCAAGCGGACATGTTTACGCTCTGGTTATATCAGACTTGAAGTTGCCGGGAATAAGCGGTATGGAGGTATTGCAGTCAATACGGACGGTGACACCGGATACAAGCATAATCATTATAACCGCCTATGCATCCGTTGATACCGCTGTTGAAGCCATGAAAAACGGCGCGGAGGATTATCTGGTAAAGCCCTTCAGTCTCGATGAAATACGCATCATCATCAATAGGGTCATGGAAAAGAGGGGGATACTTATCGATAATGCCCTCCTGCGCGAGCAGCTGAAAGAAAAATATTCTTTTGACAATATTGTTGGCAACAGTGAGCCAATGATTGAAGTCTATAAAATGATAAACAAAGTTAAGGATACTAAAGCCACCGTGCTTGTAAACGGTGAAACGGGAACTGGCAAGGAGCTGATTGCGCGAGCCCTTCATTATAACGGAACGCGCCGTGAAAAACCGTTCATTCCGGTCAACTGCTGCGCGCTGACGGACTCCCTGCTGGAAAGCCAGCTCTTCGGCTACGCGAAGGGAGCATTTACCGGCGCCCTCAAGGACACGCCGGGGCTCTTCGAACTGGCTGAGGGAGGAACCATATTTCTCGATGAAATCGGGGACACCGGCGCAAGTTTTCAGCAGGCACTGCTGCGAGTCCTGGAAGGGGGGGAAATACAGCCGGTGGGCTCGGCCGAACGGAAAAAAGTGGATGTCCGCGTTGTGGCGGCTACGAACAAGGACCTGGAAACCGCCGTGAAGGAAGGAAAATTCCGCGAAGACCTGTTTTACCGGCTCAATGTCATTACCATTCCGATCCCCCCGCTGAGAGAAAGGAAAGACGACATACTTCCGCTTGCCCTGTACTTCATGAATAAATATTCGAAAGAAAACAGTAAGGCAGTAAATGAAATAACGGCGGAAGCAAGATCAATTCTTGAATCATACCAGTGGCCCGGGAACGTGCGGGAACTTGAAAACACCATTTCAAAAGCAGTGATATTTGAATCCGGAAATCGGCTCACGCCGGAAACCTTCCCGGAACGAATGCTGTCATCCTCAAACGCATCGTCCATGTCGGGCGAAGACCTGTTGACGCTTGAAGAGGTGAGCAGAGCTTATATAATAAAGGTACTTGAAATGACCGGCGGAAACAAGGCCAAAGCCTCCGAGATACTCGGAATAAACAGGACCTCGCTCTGGAGGATGATCCAGAGGCTTGGTATAACTGAATAAATCCATCGCAATAACATGATGCATAAAGCAACGAAACGTTGCATTATGCATCATATAAACATATTTTTATTCAATTCTTCACTATTATTTTCCCACCTTAATTATTTATCTCTGCATGTTATGCATTAATCATAGCAATACTTCATAAAATTCCAACTTGTTCTATCTAATAATCAATTAAACCAGTTTATTAATCTACAAATCGTGAATAATAACATTAATATCGTTTAAATGGCATGCTACTTGCATTATATAGTCAATAGAAGCGCAACCATTGTTAATATAAACTCAATGATGCGTTTTAATATGTGATGGGTGCTTATATCATAAAACTGAAAATGTTTATCATAATGGGTACTATAGTGATCGTTGGTTTTGTTTTCACAATCTGGGGCCTTCTATTGTCAGCGGGGAAGGTAAGTCGTCATGAAAGAAAGTTATTTAAAAAAAACCAAGATCCTGAATACGAAGAATCAAAATTGCGGCTGGTAAAATGATTTTTTTTAGCACGATTATGCATAACATAAATAAAGAACAGCTAAAGATTAAAAAAAGGAATGATATGAACGAATATTATCTCGGGAACCTGCTGGATTGGGGGATCGTTTTGGATAAACTTGAGGCCATTAAGAAAGAGGGAAGGCTTGATTCAATACAAGATGAACTGGTAAGAATACTCAAATATAAAAAAAACTGGAAGCTTGTGGAGGCTGCACTTGAATGCGTTAACGAAATAAAGGAGCCATCCGCTAAATTGATCGAGGAGGTATTTAATACGGCAGTTGATTATCAGATGTGTCTTGATACGCGTGTCATGGCCATTAATTCTTTAGGTAAGATTTTGATAGCATTAAAAAATTCAGATGAAGAGAGTTCTTTGAAAAAGAATCAGCTGTATATTGCCATGATGTATCGTCTGCTCAACACGCCGCAGCCACCGATATTTCATGATGCCATCAGCAAGGTAATATTCAAACTGAAACCGACATGATAACAGCAACAAAACAGGTAAGATTCATGATGAATATCAGAGAATGCAAACGATGCAGGCATCATATTGCTGAGTTTTATGGCTCGGCACTGTGCAGGCTTAATTCATATCCGAAATTATATATCTGGATCGAGATTGATGACAAGAAAAATGTGGCATGTCCCATGGAGCACGACAGCCGCGACTATTCGGAGGAACACGCAGTTGGATTCGAATGTTGATGTTTCACGTTGCGCGAATTGCGTTTATTTCATTACCCGCGGAATAGGATACGTCCTATGCGGTTACTGGAAGTACCAGGCGCAGATGGCAACCTATTTTGACGAACATGGCAAAACGGAACATATCGTTGATTGCCCTGCTCGATATGACAACAGCACTATAATATATGGAGTTCGATATGGGAAAAGCTGCTGAACACATCCGGATGGATCATGAATACATATCCCGGCGACTGGACATCCTGCAGCACATATTCATGAAATCCGAGCCCACGGTGATCATCAACAAGAAGGACCTTGCTGAGTGCATCAGGTTCCATTCGGTTTTTACCGGGATGTGCCATAACGGAAAAGAGGAGGTTATTCTTTTCAGAAACCTCGAGGGGAAAGGTGTTGATATCATTAATGGCGAGATTGGAAAGCTTGCCGCCGGGCACAGGATATGCAGCAAGTTGATCAAGACGTTACAAGATTCTTTGACTGACAATCCCTACGAGCTTCTCTCGCCGGAATTTATTACCGGCGTGGTGGGTTATATCAATCATATAGAATCACATATCAATAAGGAAAACACGATACTTCTTCCGATTATTGATCATTTTTTGTCGCATGCGGAGCAGGAGATGATGTGCGAGCTGTTTGAGAAGTATGAGAATCATATCATGGATAAATTTGATAATAAAGACATAATAGCGAATATTGATTACCTGATGAGAAAATACGCATGAGAAGAAATAATTCAATACGCATCATAATGAACAAAAGGCGGCTCAGGCGCTATGAATATTTCTGCCGCTGCCACCGGAAAAAGACATCAACAAGTGAGGTAAGCACGATGAACACCAATGATATTATGATAACGGGTTTCGATTACGGACGGATCATGAGCATGATCGACCAAATGAGAGACGCTTTTTCGAAAGAGCAAAAGGAAAACGCAGAAAAGCTGGTAATGGAGCTGAAAAGGGCGCGGAAGGTCGATTCATCGGCAATCCCCCGCGATTACGTAACGATGAATTCGATATTTGAGATAAAAGAAATGGATGAATCCGATACGAGAACGCTTGTACTGGTGTTCCCCGAAAAAGCGAATATCGAGGAGAACCGGGTGTCCATTTTATCGCCTGTGGGCACCGCCGTATTGGGATACCGCGTTGGCAACGTGATTCATTGGAAAGTCCCGGCAGGCGTTAAAAAATTCATCATCACCAGAATGTTATACCAGCCGGAAGCCGCCGGAGATTATCATCTATAGTCCTTAATAGTATCAAGGTCTATCTAAGCTGACATATTATTTCGATAACAGCGATTAAGCGTCTTTAATAATTTCGCGGAGCATCATAATGTTTAAGGATAACTATTTATGGATGTAACGCTTAAGAACAAGGAAACGGGAGCTTTGATTCCGACAATAATCCTTCACCAGACGTCTCTGTGGAGCTCGATAAAGTCACGGCTCGGATGGATTCCTTATGCCTTTGACATAACATCAGAGAACATGGATGGAGACATTCTCGTTTTGGTCCATAGGATCAGCCAAGAAAGGTGCATAGCCTATGTGCCGCAGGGGCCGGAAATGATGCCGGAAGAGGAGATGAAAGGATTATTTCTTGAATCTCTTTCACAAGCCCTTACCAGGCACCTTCCCGGGGATTGTGTTTTTATACGCTATGACCTGCCATGGGAAACGCCGTATGCTCACGATAAAAGCCGTTATGACGCCAATGGACAATGGCGAGGATATCCGGAGCCGCATGTGAGAGAATTAAGAATGAATTTTGGATCCAGGGGCTGGAACATGCGGAAGGCAATTACCGACATTCAGCCGCCGGATACGATTATTATAGATGTATCTGTTACGGAGAACAAGTTACTGGGCCGGATGAGACCGAAAACAAGGTACAATATCCGCCTGGCTGAAAGAAAAGGGGTCACCATTATTGAATCCGGATTGGAACGGCTCTATGCCTGGTACAGGCTCTATCTTCAAACCGCCGATCGGGCAGGATTCAAACGACACCGGTATGAATATTTCAACGCGCTTTTTGAAGCAAACCAGGAAAACCACAATTCAGCTTCGATACATCTTCTGGCAGCTATGGTAGACGGCGAATTAATCGCGGGAAACATTATTTCTGTTAGTCATAATAGAGCTACATTTTTGTATGGAGCTTCATCAAATACAAAAAGGAACTATATGGCACCATATGCCCTGCAATGGGAGACGATTCGTTTCGCCCGTAAAAAAGGATGCATCGAGTATGACCTCTATGGCATATCGTCAGTCGCCGATACCGCGCATCCCCTCTACGGACTGTATAGATTCAAAACCGGTTTCGGCGGGCGCGTGCTGCACAGGCAGGGATGCTGGGATTTCCCGTTGAAACATGACGAGTATAATATGTATCGCGCATCTGAAAACATAAAAGGAATATTTCATAAATGAGAATTATCAACATCACTTTTGGCTATAATGAGAGAACATTAATGAGGGACATGAAATGGGTATAGCCGTTGATCATATCAGAGAAGACCATGAATATATAATGAAAAGCCTAAGTATCTTAACAAATATATTCATGAAGTCGAAAGAGTCTGTAGTAATCAACAAATTGGATCTTTCGGAATGCATCAGATTTAACGCGATTTTTACAGGTATGTGCCATAACGGTAAAGAGGATACAATACTTTTTAAAAATCTGGCTGAAAAGGTGAACGAAATAGCAAGAAGCAAAATAGATACATTTTCATCAGATCATAATCTTTGCAGCAAGTACATCAAGAACCTGCAGAATCTTTTTCCGGATAATCCTTATGAATTGATATCCCCGTTGTTCATAACCGGCGTTGTGGGATACATCAACCACATGGAATCGCATATTGAAAAAGAAAACAATAACCTATTACCTATAATAGATCATTACCTAACAGACGCGGAACAGGAGAAGGTTTGCGGACAATTCAATGAATACGAGGAATACGTTATGGAAGCATGCGCCAGCAAGTACATCAAAAGTAATATTGATTATCTTTCACGAAAGTATTCATGATTTCATGATGCCGTCGTCATAATTCCAAGAAAAGGACGTATAACAAGTCAACAAAAAGTAAAATGAATTAATAAAATATCAAATCACAGGAGGATGCTAATGTTCAAAAATGTAACCGGTTGCAGTGTGATCATAGCGGCAATGCTATTCGCCATGGCCTGCTCAACCAGTATAAAAACCGGACCGCTTTCGAGGATAACAATAACACCGGAAAAAGGCCGTGTTTATGTCGGACAATCGATTAATCTCGCAGCGAGAGGATATGACGATAAGGGTAATATGATAAAAGTGTCTCCGAATTGGCGTATCATCAATTCCAAAACAGGCGTACTCAATAAAAGTGACGGTGACAATGTATCGTTCACCGGTAAATTTTATGGAGTAAATAGAATTGTTGCGGAGTACAAAGGCGTGAAGGGAAATGCGGTTGTAGAAGTAGTAAAATCAAATACATCCTGGGGAAAATAGTTTTAAAGACTATGTACTCCTGTTATATAGCTTAAAGGGGCATGTTCCTTTTTAAGCTATATATATAATCTTTTTTTTGATTTATCATGGACGAATAGGCAAACGTTTCATGGAAACTGAAATTATTTATTATGATGAATTTTATATGATAATTTCAAATATAAATCTGAAATATTAATAAAAAAGCATACTTCTGGTATAACTGCGGCCGCATTCTATTTTTTATGTGTTTGAAGAATAATCATAAAGTAGGGATAACATGTTAAACAACAATGAGATATTAATAACAAAATATGACTATGGACGCATCATGATTCTTATCGATCATATGAGAAATACATTTTCAAAAGAACAAAAAGAAAACGCCGTAAAATTAAATCAGGAATTACAAAGGGCACACAAGGTTTCCTCAATGGAAATCCCGGCTGATTATGTGACAATGAATTCTATATTTGAAATAAAAGAAAAAGAGGAAATAGAATCGAGAATTTTCAATCTGGTTTTCCCCGATGAAGCGAACAGTGAACAGGACCGCATATCAATACTGTCCCCGATAGGAACAGCAGTTATAGGGTGCCGGGTTGGGAATGTAATAAACTGGAATGTGCCCGGAGGATTAAAAAAATTCGTTATTATCAATATGATATATCAGCCTGAAGCGGCAGGTAATTATAATTTATAGAGAAACACATTATGCAATTGATGAATATAGATATTTTGGGGGTCTTGATCATTTTCGGACTCCGCCTGATGAGCGTTCCTCTTGGAATAATACGGGCACTTATGGTCGTGCGGGGAATCAAGTATATGGCGGCTATCGCCGGATTCATCGAAGAACTTATATGGGTCATAGCCATCTATCAGGTCATGTCACAGCTTGATACTATTGCAAATATTGCTGCCTACGCGGGAGGATACGGCGCCGGTGTTATTATCGGCATGTTTATTGAAGAGAAACTAGCGCTTGGATTGACAGCTGTAAATATTGTAACGCCGGCAGATGATATCGAGCTTAAAAACGCAATAAAGAAATCAGGCTTCGGTATGACCATCCTTGAAGCATCGGGAATTGATGAAAAGAGGCATTTTTTGCGCATCATAACACCGAGAAGACGTTTGAACGAGCTCCTTGATATATGCTCACACCACGCGTGCGACAGCTTCCTTACAGTGGAAGATATTCGAACCGCCCGCGGCGGATATAGAATATAAAATGGCCAGTGGATTAAAATTTATGGTTAGCGACAAGATAAATATCCTCCTTGTAGAAGACGAAAGAATCATTGCTGAATACAACTCGCTTGTATTACAAAAGCATGGATATTCCGTACTATGCGCATTCACCGGAGAAGACGCTGTGCATATCGCACTTTCCAATAATTATATATCGTTGATTCTTATGGATATTAATCTCGGGAAAGGCATTACTGGACTCCAGGCGGTCACGCCCAACTGAGTGTGTAAAATGAATGCTTGAAAAAGCATGGTACGCCTGCCAGAGTTGTAGTTGGCAAACACACAACAGAAGGAGGCGTAGCCAATGCTTACAGAACAATATGCCAGACAACTCGAAGAATGCAACGAAAAAAATGAGAAGAGCAGATTTGATGAATTACTTCAACTTTATGAGGATCCGGTCCGGGCCACTGTCCACCGGGTTTTAGAGGAGTTTGTAGAGGGCGCTTTCAGGGAGTTCATGGGAGATCGGTGTGGTTCGGTAATTGAACGTGCCAGCGATGGCAAACCAATCAAGGATTATCGAAACGGGCACAGACTGGTAAAACAGGTTCCCATAGACACCCTGATTCTTCGTGATTTCAAGATGCCCCGGAACCGTGCTGGTGGTTTTAAAACAGAATTGGTACAAAGCTTCCGCCGTCGGGCCGGGAGATTAGCCGAACTGGCCCTTGATTTATACGTCAATGGTATATCCACGAGAAAAGTTCGACGGAATTTTGAACGGCTGGGCATCAAGGTAAGCGGTCTTTCAAAGAGCACGGTAAGTAATATATCAAAAGAGCTGATTCGGGAATATCTGAGATGGTCAAATCGCCCGATACGGCGTGATTATAAGTATTTTCAGGTCGATACGGTATATATAAGGGTCAGAAAGTCCTCAAAACGCAAGGTGGGGACCATGATTGTGATCGGAATAGGCGAAGACGGGCATAAAGAAGTACTACACTTCACGATAGGGAACGAGAGCGCCCGCCATTTTGACGAAGTGCTTCAGAGCCTTATCCGGAGGGGCCTCAATACTGAATCGATATGCCTGGTGACGACTGATGGCGCAAAAGGGCCGATAAAATCAATCAGTGATCATTTCGGACGAGACAAAGTACAGCGATGTACAGTTCATAAAACCGAGAATATTATTGAAAAGTGCCCGACGAATCTGAGGGATGAGTTGAAGGCCAAACTGAATCGTTTGTGGAACATGCCGTCACGGCTTGAAGCGGAACGATATCTGGATACGCTTCAATCAGGGTATGGCGACATTGCGCTGAAGGCTATTGGATGTCTTTGTGAGGACAAAGAGGACCTGTTAAGATATTTTAGCTTTCCAGATGAACACAGGAAGACGATAAGAAATACGAATCTAATTGAGCGGGTTATTCGAGAAGTGAGAAGACGAACCAAGGTTATGGATTCGCTTGACAACGAGTATGGCTGCTATGGTATTCTCATGGGCATTGTGAGAGAACAGAACGAGCGGTGGTCGAAGAGAAGTCACTGGAAGAAAAGTTGATTACCTCATCTGGCAGGTTTACACACTGAATAGGACGTGACCACTCCAGGCTGCTGAAATAATATCTGAAAATAAATTAGTGCCGATATTATTCTTATCGAATAATATACAACTAGAAACAGTGAAGGGGATAGAAGCTTTTATACCATATGGATTCCTTTCTAAATCAAGTAGCGAATCTTTACTGATTATTTCAATAATTACCGCATTGAGACTTTTTGAAAGATATAAGGATTTAGTAAAACAAATAGCATAATAATACAATAATGATAGGCATGTGTTACCATCATCGTATAATATAAAATGAATGGTATTTTAAGAAATTATAATTAGAAAATAGCAAATTCATTTATATTATAAATAAACTAAGGAGGCATACATGAAGCCAAGAGGTCCGTTGATGACCGAACACAGACTTATTGAAAAAATGTTATATATTACAGGAAAAGAATTGGATGTGATCAAAAAATATAATACAATAAACCCGGTATTTATTGATACCATTGTGGATTTTATTAAAATATATGCAGATCGGACACATCATGGTAAAGAAGAAGACATACTATTCAATAAATTAAAAAATAAAAATCTCAGTGCTGAAGATGACAAAATGATGCAGAAATTGGTCAATGACCACGCAAATGCCAGAAAGTTGGTAAATGAACTGATTGACGCTAATAAAAAATACAGTAACGGGGATTCATCCAGCATCAAAACAATTATAGAAACATTGTCAGAATTAATCAGTTTTTATCCTCCCCACATTTCAAAAGAGGATAAAATATTTTTCCCTAATACTGAAAAATATTTCTCAAATGCTGAACTGGATGAAATGTTAAATGATTTTTGGGAATTTGACAAAAGGATGATCCATGAAAAATACAATGTCCTGTATGAAACACTGAAAGACAAGTATCAATAATATGGAATACAAAGATAATCGTGATAACTTGCTCGCGGATTTTTACCGCATGCTTCTTGAGGCGGAAAGAGCGGGGGTTCAGTCAATAAATGAAATAGTTCCCTTGGTTGACGATGACGATCTGAAATCTCATTTGCTGACCTATCTTCGTGATGAAGGTATGAATTGCCAGATTTTAACCACTCTAATAAAAAATCTCGGACAGGACCCGGGAAGCAGAATAGGTGATTTTATTGATAAAATAAGGGCGCTCAATTCAACAGATGAAAAGCTTGAACTCCTCATAAAAGGACAGGAATGGGTTGTAAAGCAGATCAGGTATAACAGGGAATTGATACATCCTGCTTCCAGTGTGTTTTTTATTGAGGCTATAAAAATACAACACGAAAAAAATGTCGACATGATGAAACAATTGCTTCAAATTAAGAATCAATAAAAATAAACTAAAATTCAGTTTATAATTCAAAGAGGTAACTATGGAAAAGTATGTGTGTTCAGTTTGCGGTTATGTATATGATCCGGAGACAGGAGATCCCGATAATGGCGTAAAGCCCGGAACAAAATTCGATGATCTTCCCGATACATGGGTATGCCCTGTGTGCGGAGCAAGTAAAAGCGAATTTGAACCTGCGAAATAAGCTTTATGAAAGAGAAAACAGCAAAAAATCTATATGATGCATTTGTCGGCGAATCAAAGGCATATCAGCGCTTGACGGCTTTCGCGGAAAAAGCAGTTCAGGAGGATTTTCCGCAAATAGCCCACCTCTTCAGGGCGATAGCCGCCTCGGAGGGGGTCCATGCCAGGCGCAATTTCCGGCTCCTGGAGGTTATAAAAGATACCCAGGCTAATATGGAATACGCTTTCCAGCAGGAGAATTTAGTCAGCGGCAATTATTATCCGAAAATGCTGCGGGAAGCCGAGGAGGAAGGAGAAAGAGCCGCAGGGCTGGTGTTCTCCCAGGCGAAGGACGTGGAGGAAGTCCATTCCGGACTTTACCGGAAAGCCCTGCAGCATCTTACCGAGAATGAAACAACCGAATATCATGTGTGTGAAGTCTGCGGCTACGTTCATGAGAGAGTTGCACCGGACAAGTGCCCTGTCTGCGGCGCGCCGCAAAATAAATTTTTTAAAGTCGAATAATATAAACAGTTCCTACGTTGATTTGCCGCGTTTTAGGCCATACATGACCGCCATCCCAACCGCCAGCCCCGCAAGGGCAAAAATGACGTTGTGGAGAAGATCGCCATGTCCGGCTCCATGCACGGCGTGTTCGCCATGCCCGCCTTCCTCGTGATGGACGCCTTTTTTCGATAACACATTATAAAGACCTTCCACGTAATGAACGTACTCAACGTATGACCTGACGAATTCTCTACCCGACTGCACATCGTTTACCGCAAAATTCCTTGTCGCGGTCACCCGGAAAAAATAATTGTTTACTTTGTCATTCATGGTCTTTGCAAGCAATGCCGAGACACCGTCTATCTTGCCATTCTCGATTGACTTGTCCGCGGCTTCAACCGCCGGGTTCAACTCTTCTCCCGCCGGTTTCAATCCGGTAAACGGCGCTCCTTCCCCGGCGCGGTGGACCTTTACCAGCGTTTCGAAAAACTCCCGGTCGGCCGTTTCACGTTTTCCGTCCTTCACGCGTTCCGCGAGGGCCTTGCTGAACGCTCCGTTAATTTCTTTTTCATCCCCCTTCTGCACCCAGATGAGAACCCGGTTGACATTTTTTTCATCCAGTGCCTTTTTCGCTGCCAAGATAACCGGACCGTCAAGAGTATCGCAATGGGCTTTCACATCAACCGGCAATAAAGCGGCGGAGAGCCCGACGATGATCAGACCTATCATAATCTTAAGTGATGTTTTCCGTATCATAATCAACTCCTCCTGTATGTTGGTAGGGTAACCTCGCTCATTCCGGATAAATCATTTTTTAATAAATGAAAACCAGATTCCCCTGACGAAAAAGATGAGCAGGCAGAAAGCGCCAAACGCGAAAATTATATCGGGTCCCATCCTGAGCCATGAAACAGTCCGGATGAAGTCGCCGCTGGCGATTTCGGGACTCCGCGCGTACCACATGCCCTTGCTCACGGCATGGTAGAACTGATAGAATCCCGATGGTATCAGGCTTATGACCGTCATGAGGAATATGCCGCCGTTCAGGCCCCAGAAACACCATTTGAGAAGAGAATCGGACCATGCGTCTTTCTTGAATATGTGCCGGACCGAGAAAAGCATGAGCGCGATCGCCAGGAGACCATACACGCCGAACAGCGCGGTATGGGCGTGTATCGGGGTCGTATTGATCCCCTGGATATAATAAAGGATAATGGGCGGATTTATGAGAAATCCGAATACACCGGCGCCGACGAGGTTCCAGAAGGCAACCGAAATGAAGAAATAGAGCGGCCATCGGTACTCATAGGCCGGACCGGCTTTATCAATAGTCTTGAGATTCATCGCCGCTTCAAATCCAAGCAGCGTGAGCGGAACGACCTCAAGGGCGGAGAAAACCCCTCCGAGGGCCATGATAGGAGCCGGCGTACCCGACCAGTAGAGGTGATGGAATGTTCCTATTATGCCGCTTCCGAGATAGAGGAACACGCTCAGGTATACGGTGGTGTGGGCGAATTTCTCGCTTAGGGCGCCAATCCGGGAAAGGATGAAAGCAAGAACCACCGTTGCGAAGACCTCAAAGAAACCCTCAACCCAAAGGTGCACCACCCACCAGCGCCAGTACTCCGCGTCCGATAGATGGCTGCCTTTCCCATACATAAGCCCCGCCATGTAAAAAAGCGGTATGGCGATCGAGCTGTAGAGAAGCAGGTGGGTAAGTCCGCCTTTATCATTTTCATGTTTAAGCGCGGGCAGGATAGACCTCCAAACCAGGACCAGCCATATCAGCATCCCCGCAATGAGAAGCAGCTGCCACACCCTGCCGAGCTCGATATATTCATATCCCTGGTGCCCGAAATAATATCCTTCACCGCCGAAGAAGCCCTGTATCGAAAGCCAGGTGCCGGATAGCGTACCCAGGACAACCACCACAACCGCTGCGAACAGGATGATCACGAGCGTACCCTGGTATTTCGGTTCTTTGCCGACAAAAGGCCCGACGAACAATCCCGTCGCCAGGAAGCAGGTCGCAATCCAGAAAATGGCGAGCTGCAGGTGCCAGGTCCGTAATGCCGCGTAGGGCAGGATCGTGGCGATGGGAAGTCCGAAGAAGTTCGTTCCTTCAACAGTGAAATGTGCGGTGAGAGAACCGGTGCCTATCTGCGCCAGGAACAGGAGTGACGCCGCGAGAAAATATATCACCGCTGCTTTCTGGCTTGCCGTGGGAGCCGGTTCGCTGAGAGCCGCAAGTTTGGCCGAATAATCATCCTCTTTCATATACCTGTTATAGAAAAACAGTACCAGCCCCAGCGTCAGGATGAGCAGCACCACGCTCACGATCGACCATATGACCATTTCGGCAGTCGGCACATTCCCCACCAGGGGGTCATAGGGCCAGTTTGTCGTATAGGTAACATCTTTCCCGGGCCGCGTCGTGCCAGCGGCCCAGGCGAGCCAGGAAAAGAAGCTCGCGATAATAAAACCGTCTTTATCATTGCGGGCGATCCCGGGCTGCAGGCCCATGCGGTCATTGCCCTTCGTAAACAATTCCGTATAGTAATCTTTCAGATACTCGAGGGCTTCTGCCTGATACGATGTATATGCCAGCTCGTTCTTTTCGGGATCATACCGGTTTGCTCTCAAATCCTTCGCAACCATCGCGGATAGTTCCGCTTTCTTTACGGGATCAAGTGAGTCGAAATCCTTCTGCGTAAAGGAACGTGCCTTCTCCGCATCAAGCCCCAGGTAACGCGCCGCCGTGTACAGGCCGAGTCGATGGAGATAATCGGCGGACCAGTCCGGCGCAAGATATGATCCATGACCCCAAATGGTCCCTATATGCTGTCCGCCCCTGCTGTAATAATAATGTTGGCCATCCTTGATGTTATCTTCCGTTATAATGACCTTGTCATTTTGATCGACTATTCTTTGCGGAATGGGCGGCTTATCACGTTTGATCAAATAACCACCGAAAATAAGGACACCAAAACAACAGACGAGAAAAAACAGCAGTATAGCACGAACCTGTGGTTTTATCATGACGTTCCCTCCTTATTTGAATTATTTATATCACTTGATAAAATATTGTACAAGGTGCACCAAAGAGCGGCCCCTTCCTTTTCTAGATCAAAAGACCTCATCGAGAGTCTCCATCTTGTTACGATCAACCTGAATGTACCCATAATAATTAGAGACACATGAACCTCCGGTTGGATGCCGGAAAAACCAGTTCACGATTGTATCTTATTTGTTTAGCAACACATTCCTGCCCTTTCAGCCTCTAAAATTCTTTCATAAAAATCAACAAAAAGTCATGTTCTTGATTCATCCATTATCATGACCCCAGATTTCATTTATCTGACCATATTTCAATGCGCATGCCTTCGGGATCCATTATAAAAAATGTCTTCCCGCCCCAGGGATGATTTGAAATTTCACCTGCGGCAATTCCATTATCAACCAGATTTTTTCTCATCTCGTCAGCTGAATCAAATTTTAATGCAATTGTTATACCACCACCAGCCGCATTTTTTATCGAAGTATGGGCTTCATCTGCAATGCTTAAATACGCACCTTCGCAAATATGGAATTCAATGAACCAATCCTTCTCAAAATGTATTCTAAGACCGAGAATATCCCTTTAAAACCGTTTGCATTCATCCCATTTTTTACAGTATATTATGGTATTTGATGATATTATCATAAGAGGTCTATTTTTTCAATTTAATCATTTAATTACAGATCTAATAAACTGATTTATGGTTTTTGTAAATGATAAAATTATCCAACGATAAATAAGCCGTTGCTAAAAGTATTCTTGAAGATCTTGGCATTTCCCCAGACATTATAGACAAGGTGTGTCATCTTATTGGGAACCATCATAGCTACCAAAAAATCGACGATATTGATTTTCAAATTCTTGTTGAAGCTGATTTTATTGTCAATATTTTCGAAGATGAAATGAAAAGAAGCAAAATTGAGAGTGTTGTAAATAAATATTTCAAGACAAATTCCGGGAAAGAGATAGCTGCATCCATGTATTTTGTCGACAAAGAAATCAAAGTAAAAGATTAGATTGGGTTTAATGTATTATAGATTTCTTTGAAAAACTCGCCCACGGCGGCCCTGTGCCTACCTAGCGATTATCCCCACCACACGATAGCCGGTACTGATCCCCTGGCCTGTACAGAACCAGAACACAAACAAAATCAAGTCATAGCAGGGCCAAAGGCCAAGATCCCGGCGACGGTGCACTAATAAACGCCCGGTGAGCTACCTGACGCAAGCGGGAGGCCGGTTAGCCCAACCAACGACCCCTTTAGGGTGAACGAAAACACTAAAATTTAACAAGAAAATCCTCCTAGGATAATTGAAACTCGCCATGGTCCTGAACATAGCGTTCCGCATCATAGACATGAGAATTGAAAACCCATCGCCTGGTGAACTCATTGAAAAGCTTGAGCTGTTTGTTTCTCGCCTTCACGGGCTTGAACCAGCATGGCTCCTTCTTACGGACCGGACGTATCGTTGGTTGAGCCCTGTCCCCTTTGACCCCGCTCAACACAAATGAACTGTACGTATTGGGAGCATTCAGCCGCATCACCCACTCGTCCTTATAGGGGACGGGCAGGGGTGACGTAATACCGTGAACATTGAGGTAGATGGCACGCATCTTCTGGACGTCCTCCCAGGTGCCGGAGTAGTCCTCGATGAAATTGTACCGCTTATGAAAGCGATCTGCTTTATGATTTCGCGAGGTGGCGAACTGGATCCGCCTCACGGAGCACTTGCAATAAGTAGCGATATTCTTGTTGGCACGAAACTTGTTGCCGGCAAGGAGAATGCCTACGCAAAAATCGAAGAACAGGCGACGGGAATTGAGGATGGACGGATCGTTCAGCTCGTACCAGCCGGTGCGGCTGCCCCCATTGTAGCGGGAGAGGAGCTTTCGCTCGGAATTGGTCTTGTACCGGCCGTCCTCTAGGCGGGCGAAGAGCAGGGATTCATTCAGGATTTTGGCAAGCCTGGCCTTGAAACGCCGGCGATCGTTGCCAGCGCGATGATGAAGCGACGAGTAGTCATAATGCTCGTTAAGACAATCGCAGAGCTCGTCGAGGCTGAAGATGCCTGAGCGATCGGCGAAATGACGGCGGGCGATGACGTAGTGGCGGTAATCGTCGAAATTGCCGCCGGTCTGCTTAACGATCTTGATTATACCTCGACTGACCCGGACCATACCCCATGTCCCGCGTTAAATTTCATTACGGGAGCACTGAGGCCATGGGGAAGGGGAGAGGGGAATACTGCCTCTCCCGTTCTCTCCGGTGGCGGCGTGCTCACCGTGATAACGAGCTTGTTTTTTCAACGCTGAGGGCGTGGAGTACGCGGCGGAATGACGGCATCAATATAATGCACAATGATTCAACCGACTGACTTATAACACTCAACGATGAAAAAGAGGCATGAAGGGCGATGATCTGGAGGGTTCTTCAGCCGGAAAACAGGCTGAAAATTAATAAAATTGGAAAAAATTTTAAAAATAATCGAAAAAACAGGTGTTTTCACAGGTGGACATATGTAAATTAATTGACATAAAATTAATTGCCAATTATATTACCACCAGAGACAAGAAAACACTAGTCTTGACGATGGAACCCAAAAACCAACGTCTTTCTAAAAAGGTCATCTCGGCAAAGATGGCCTTTTTTCATGCCTGAGACATTAATACACTTCTAAAAAAATTAATCAATAATTTTTTTATGTCACATTAGATTAATTTTAAGGCCATTTTTAGCCATTTTGGGGCCTCTACGGGGCCAAAATTTCCCCTCCAACAGCCTGCGAAACAGTTCATTATTATGTATATGGGCCACAGTCCGGGTGATATAAGGATCTGAATGTACATCAATATCCGTTATACGATTGTTATGAACTCTTATCATGCCGCATGTACCCTGCTATATTGATCTCTTATACTTCTTAATGACCTGATTACGGGATAAGGGACAAAATTTTTCGCAATATTATTAATTTTACCTTAAAACATTGCTTAAAATAGGAATTGACGGCTTGATTATTCGATATATAGCGTGAATCGTTTGCATTCATCCAGTCCAATATATAAAGAGACCTTGTATCATGAGATATTTGTTCATACTGATCATGGCAATTGCCATGACATCATGCGATAACTATTTTTATGACGAAATTAAATCACAATCACTGCCCTTAAAGCTGCTCATTCCATTCTTTACCAACCAACCGCCGCCTCCGGAAGGGAAAACCACCAGCACGAGCACTGTTTTCACCGGCACGTATGATGGAACGGATACCGATGAAGCGGTATCGATCATACCTTTATCAGACGGAGGATACCTAGCGGCCGGGAATACCAGGTCCTCGGGGGCCGGCGGGTTTGATATTATCCTCATGGAACTTGACCACTATGGCAACATTGAATGGCAAAAGACCCTGGGAGGATCACTGGATGACAAGGTCAGGGTGATCAAAAAGACCTCGGACAGCGGGTATATCATCGTTGGTGATACCTTTTCCTTTGGTAAAGGGGACTCAGACATCTGGGTGGTGAAATTAAACAGCGCCTATAACATTGAATGGGAGAAGGCTTTCGGAGGAACCTCGACCGAAACAGCCTCCGGGATCGTGGAGAACAGTGACGGTAGCTTATTCGTAGTTGGGAATACCAAGTCATACGGCAAGGGCAACTATGATTTCTGGATGCTGAAACTGGACGCCCTGGGGGCACTGGAATGGGAGAAAACATTCGGGCTTGCGAATAACGATATGGCGGAAGGAATTAACCTCAACAACGACGGATCATATACGATTTACGGACAGAGTGATAATGCAATAGCCGGGAAATACGTTGCGTTCTTCTATAACGTGGATGAATGGGGCGATCTGAATTATTCAACATCACTGAGAGGACAGGAAAGCCAGTACTGCAGAGCATTTTACCAGACTACTGATAACGGTTATGTAGCGGTAATGGACTCCAATTCGTTCTTATCCTTGAAATATTCTATATGGACGGTTAAGCTGAGCAGTGACATGAGGACCGTGGTTTGGCAAAAGGTGATCAACGGCGATAAATACACATACGGCAAGGCGGCGATCGCAGGGGAGGGGAGCAATATCATAATCGGAGGGAATACCAATTCATACGGAGAAGGTAACTTCGATTTCTGGCTGATTGAATTGAGCTCGGCAGGAGCGCTATTGAACCAAAAGACCTATGGTATGAGCGGACTTGATTACCTGAATGATATAAAGGACAACGGGAAGGACGGTTACATCATGGCCGGGTACTCAAATTCTTACGGGCTTGGCTCAAATTCCATGTGTATCGTTAGTACTGATAGTGCTTATTATGTGACTGATAGCATCATTAAAGTAGCTGATTCATCGGCGCTGGCGGTGGATACTGCAGGAACGAAGAGCAGTATAGAATTTCAGAGCGAGTATAATAGTCATCATGTGGAAGATGTTGAGACGAATGCTATTTTCAAAGATGGAGAAATAGTTAGTTATTATTATTAAAACTATATATATCAATAAAAATATAAAAAAGGTAACATCAATGATAATACAAATATTGAATTGTAATAATATTGACAATGGGGATATTAACATCGCTGAAAACAGACTCAATATTAAATATGCCATGAATGGTACAGGGAAAAGTACTATAGCTAGGGCAATCGAACTTCACATAAAAGGTGGGGATAGTATTAATGAATTAATGCCTTTTAAATACATTGAATCAAAAACATCAACAGAAAAACCATCCGTGAATGGCCTTCAAGGAATATCATCAGTATCAATTTTTAATGACGATTATATTAATCAATATGCATTCAAACAAGATGAAATATTAACAAACAGTTTTGAAATATTTGTGAAAACATCAGATTACGATGCACGTATTGAAAAAATCGAAAGTATTATTACAGAAATAAAAAATACATTTAAAGACTCAAAAGAAATAGACCAAGTCATTGGTGATCTAGGTATACTAAGCGATAGCTTTGGTAAATCAAAATCAGGGTATTCAGAAGCTGGTGCATTAGCAAAGGGTATAGGCAAAGGTAATAAAGTTGCTAACGTCCCCAAAGGACTTGAGAGTTATACCGCATATTTAAAAAGTAGTGTTAATTCAAAATGGTTAAGATGGCAAATGGAAGGTAATAATTATTCGAGTATTTCAGATAACTGCCCATATTGTACATCGCCTACCGAAGACAAGAAAGAAATTATATCAAAAATAAGTAAAGAGTATGATCCAAAATCAGTGGAACATTTGAACAAAATATTAGGAGTATTAGATAATTTATGTAAATATTTTTCAAATGATGCGAATGAAAAATTAAAGCAATTAGCAAATAATATCCATGGTTTTTCAAAGGAAGAAATAAGTTACCTGGTACGAATAAAAGAGCAGATAGACACATTGAAAGGAAAAATGCTCGATTTACGAGGGCTTACTTTTTTTTCTATGAAAGATGCTGAAAAAGTATCAGAATTTTTTAACAGCCTAAAAATCAATCTTTCATATCTACCAGAATTAAATTCGGAAAATACAAGAATAATTATACAAAAGATTAATGATTCCCTTGATAAAGTTCTTACTCAGGTAGGTATATTGCAAGGCGAAATCAACCAACAAAATCTTTTAATTAAAAAAACAATTGAACTTAATAAAACTGAAATTAACGATTTCTTAAAATATGCAGGTTATAAATATCACGTAGATGTTGAATATGCTGAAGAAAAGTACAAAATGAAATTAAAGCATCTTGATTTTTCACAGACTGTAGCTAATGGAAACCAGCATTTAAGTTACGGAGAAAAGAATGCTTTTTCCCTTGTATTGTTTATGTATGAATGTATTGCCAAAAATCCAGATATTATAATCCTTGATGATCCCATATCTTCATTTGATAGAAATAAAAAATATGCTGTTATTGATATGCTATTCAGAGGGGGAAGAAGCTTACGCGGTAAAACAGTTCTCATGATGACACATGATTTGGAACCTGTTATTGATATTCTTTATAACCTACCAAGAAAATTTGATCCTATTCCATCAGCAACATATTTTGAATCTAAAAATGGTTTAATTCGAGAAATTGAAATAACAAAATCTGACATTTCAACGTTTGGTCAAATATGTGATGAAAATATTAATAAAGCTAATAACGAAATTGTTAAGATTGTATATTTAAGAAGGTACTATGAAATTATAAACAATAAAGGAATGGCATATCAATTATTGTCGAATCTATTACACAAAAGAGCAACCCCTTTCATTAAAGAATCAGGCCAAGAGATTCCTATGACTCAAAGTGAAATTGATGGAGCAACTTCTGAAATTAAAGATAAAATGCCAAACTTTGATTACATATTACTTCTAGCAAAATTAACTGATGTCGAGTTTATGAAAAATATTTATAATGCTGCTAATAATAATTATGAAAAACTTCAACTATTTCGAGTTATTCAAGATCATTTTCCTGAGAGTGATGTAATAAACAAATTTATTAATGAAGCTTTTCACATTGAAAATGAATACATAATGCAAGTAAACCCATGTAAATATGAAATTGTTCCATCATATATTATTGAAGAGTGTGATAAATTGATATTATCTAATTAAAAGAAAAAGATAATCCCAAGTTAAATGCTAGAAACTGAATAATTGCCCTTTGTTCAAAGATTGCATAGTAATTGGTTGTGAAATAAATATTCAACATTGGTATGATCCTATACCCAATCGAGAGTTCAGGATTAATGACAGGCTCAATTATCCCTTTACTATTTGATCTATCCTTCTTCATATAATTCCACGATCCGCCGGCAGCTAGGGCAGGGGAAATAAAGAATGATTTAGGGAGATTGAATGTATATCCTATCAAAGCAGTAAATGGAACGATGTATGAATAATTAACATCATCCTTGCCCCAGAATCGATTAAAGCCTCCCTTTAAACCTAAATAGAGATTATTAACGCCGACATTATTCACCGCACCAGTAAGCGATATAGAATACCCGCTGCGGGCAATACGTGAAAAGACACCTATGGGCTGGACATAGCCCCCTTCAATTGAAAGAATAAAAAGATGTTTTGAGGATAGAGAACTATCCGTGTGTATGCCCTCTATATGCTCAAGGATCCTGGCGGCGATCTTAATTGAGGCCCCATCGATCTGGGGCCTGGCAGGGACGCTCTCGGTGTCGGCATAGACAATCTTTCCACGAGCGACATCCACGACCCGGAGCGTTATGGTGTAGCGGTCGAGATAGCTGACATTACCGACTATGACATGGGTGGCGGAGAGGAACTTTCCTATCTGGACCGCGCAGGAGTCATCTTTGCATGCACCCGAGATGAGGTTGTGCTCCTTGAGGACGAGCTGGACCTTGTTGCGCTCCAGGAGCTCAATTTTGTTTGATTTATACAGTGACACCTCGACGCGGTCCCGGACTGTTCCGGCGTAAAAGTCGGGGACATTGACGGCTGAGAGGTCAAGAACGGCTAATCGGAGATCAGCCGAGACGGCCGGGATCGTGAAAATGAATAATATTGATATGCTAAATAAAAACCTACTCAATGTTGTCGGATATCTCCTTTGCTAATTTTTTACTGACGAAGGTTAATGTATCGGGCCGGGCTTCTTCAGTTGCGGCAAAGTGGATTTTACCGGATTCACGATCGATAACCTTGGCGGTTATAGCAAAATTGCCTCCCATCTTACGGACAGTCCCTATAAGAAGAAGACGGGTTGATACTTCCGAAGTAAGGGCCTGAGATGAGATTATATTCTTACTGCCCCGGATACGTGTAAGCTCGTTTTGTACTGTACCCGATACCTGGGATATTTCCCCTTTTGAAACATTCATACCATCAAATGGTTGAAAGACAATGATATTCTTTACATCCCGAAGGGGAGGGGAGGAATAATCATCAACAGACCGGCTCTTGGCATCATCTTTTATTTTATGTAATGAATTATCTCCTGTTTTCTCCTTCTGCATTTCAACCGGAGAGGGAGTATAAAGAATATGCTTTATTACCATATAGGCACCGGTGCTTACACCGGCAACCGTGAGAGCTGCGGAAATGGCAAGTATAACACTGCATTGTTTGAGCGTTGCGATAATACCAAATTTCCTTAACAGGAAGTATATAAACAGGAAGGCCCCGAGGAGAGGGCTGTACCTGTCGAGCTTTTTCATTATAGCAACGAAATTCTTGCGCTTATGGGCAAGGATATCCCTGCGAACACCGGCGGGTACGGGCCGGGTCACCTTGTATTTATCAAGAAGATCCTGTAATATTTTCATTTCATTTATCATAAGAGATCCTCTATTTTATGGATACCCTTTCCATTCAGATACTCGACTATGGACCTGACGATAAGGCCGTAACGGTATTTAACCTGGCGCCTGGATAGGCCAAGCTCGGTCCCCGCTTCCTCGTAGGTGTATTTCTGGACCGCCACCAGGTCGAACAGTACCCTGTCAGTTTTATCAACCAGGGCTTTTATCGCTTCATCGATGATGAGACGGGTATCACGAAACCCGTTCACAAAGGTCAGGGACACATCGTTGAACGCCTCGGCCTCGGCAATGTCGTCGGGCATGTTTTTGATCCTGCGATAGTGCTCGAACAGAACATTTTTTACAGTAACGAGCAGCCAACCCCGCTGGTTTACGGCTGTTTCCATCTTTGAGTAGAAACGGATAAACACCTCCTGCGTTAAATCTTCGGCAACGTCAAAGTTGCCGGTGCGCGAATAGAGGGAGCCGAAGACGACGGCATAATACCGGCTGTAGGCATCGGTAAAATCGGCGTCTTTCTGGTTAAAAGGCTTGTTCATGGACTGGTCTAATACCTAATAAAGATTAACCACAGAGGTCGCGGAGGGCGCAGAGAAAACATGTGGCATAGTATTCTCTCTGGCACCGTGACTTTGCGGTGTAATAATCAATCTGACGGTTATTACCACCTGATACTTATTAATGTCAGCTTATGAATGAAAAGGACAAAAATTTTTATATGTATGGGCCTTTTCGAGGGGAGATATTTGAGGAAGAGGGGAGGTGTGTCAAGGAAATAACATTTTAAATAATAGGTTGAATAAATACTATTTTCGTAATTCAGATATTGCGGCTGAAACCTCTTTGCCCTTTTCTTCAATCAAATCAAGTAATTCCTCGGGAGTACGCTCGTCTATTTCAATTTTACGGTTTGGATTAACCGCCTTAAGATCAAATCCTTTTGATTCGATTTCAGAACGAGTCACTGACCAACTTCGTTCGCTTTCAGAACGATCAGGGAGAAGACGGAAAAATTCATCAAAGTGGGAGAGCGTAAGCGGAGATTTTTTCCCTACTTTAACATCTGAAAGATCATAGTACCATATTTTTTCGGTATACCCGCCTCGGGTAAAGAACAGGAGATTCGTCTTAACGCCGGCACCGGCGTTTACGAAGGCACCCGCTGGAAGGCTTAAAATACACCAGAGGTCACAGTCATCAAGGAGTTTGCGTTTCGTCTGGACAAAGGCGGTTTCGTTGGCACGGAAGAGCACACCCTCATCGAGGACAATGCCGCAACGTCCCCCCTTTTTAAGACTATCAATGACGTGCTGCAGAAACAGGACTTGGGTAGCACCGGTTTTGTAAGCAAATCTGGTTTGAGCCTCCTTGCCTTCCTTTCCGCCGAAGGGCGGATTAGTGAGAACAACGTCATAAAGGGAAGGGGCGTCTTGGAAAAGGCCGCCGTATATTTCATTACCAGTCAGGGTGTTACCATGCCAAAGATGCGGTTCATCAATGCCATGAAGGATAAGATTCGCAAGGGCAATGGGATAAATTAAATTCTCCTTCTCCCTGCCATAGAAGGTGCGATGTTTCAGAACTTCAATTTTATTCGCTGTGGCCCTTTCACCCAGGTTGTCACGCATGTGCTGAAATGACTGAACGAGAAAGCCGCCGGTTCCACAGCCGGGATCGTAGACGGTCTCGCCCGCCTTAGGGTCAATCGTCTTAATCATGACCCTGATCACCTCGCGGGGGGTAAAAAATTGGCCTCCGTCGTTACCTTTTTCACCCATCTTGAGCAAAAGACCTTCATAGACCTGTGAGAGAGGGAAGACATGCGTGGGATCGATGGATTCGTCAGTTATTTCGTGGACCTTGTCGAGCACGTCGAGCATGTTCCGTTCGGTGTCAATACGGACGCGTTCAACACCCGCGAGGATCTCCGAGATGACCTTTTGACGGGGCGTGGCGTTTGGCTTGTCCCGAAGGCCCCGGAGATAGGGCAGAAGCTCCCCATTGACGAAGCCGAAGAAGGCACCAAGGGTGCCCTGCTGCAATTCAATTCGCTTTTTCCCATCGGGAGCAGCCCAATCCTTCCAGCGATATGGTTTCTTCAATGAAGGCGTGAAATCTACACCCACGGCGGATGCCTCCTCGGCCTCACGGTCCTCACGCTCGTCTAGGATACGCAGGAAGAGGAGCCAGGTCAGCTCAGGAACATACTGCAAAGCACCAGCACAGTTGGAACGACGCATGATGTCACAGATGGACTTTACCGCCGAATTTACCGAAGATTGAGAATTGAGTTTACGACCATTACCGTTGTTGTTCTTTTTGGTTTTCGGTGACATTTATTCTTCATCCTCGCCTTTCTCTATCGCTTCCGGTACGTACACCTTTCGCAATGGGATCAACCCTTTATATTGTGAGTCAAATTTTTCATAGTGCTGTAAAATAAGAGATACGAGCTCATCACCGTCGATTAGGCGGAGATTGCTTTTACTTTTTGAAAATGACTTTGCCTGGTTGGTAAATGTCCCGAGAGTAACAAACAAGCCGTATTCACCTGATGAAACCTTTCCGTATAACGCAGTCACCACTGGATCGCCAATGCTGCCACCGGTGCTTTTCACCTGAACTTTGATTATTGGAGGTTCAAAACCAAGCTCATCTTTATGAGCAATAATATCTATGCCTCCGTCGGGACCTTCAGGGGATACACGGGTCCTATAACCCATGACATTTAGAAGATGAGCGATAAACTCGGCTAGGGGATGGCCTTTCAACTCCTGAGAGAGTCGTTTTAGAATAAAATCACGGGTGTTATATTCAATGTCCTCGGCTATATGGGCAACGGCATCCTCTTCTTCCTCGAGAACTGGAGCCTTAACTCCCTCCAACGCAGCACGGTACTCATCGGCATAGTTTTTAATGGAAATAAAACTCATCGCAGAGCCTATTTCATAAAGAGCACCTTGAGTAAAATGAGTACGCGGATATGAATTAAGCCATTCAACGGAACGTTGATGGGGATACCCCGGCTCCTTTTTAATATCGTAATTATACTCACCGGTAACACGTCCAATATGTATCAATTTATCGATTTTAGAAGGATATACTACCAGGTCATCTTTTTTCATTTCATGGACGAAACGATAGAGTTGGCCCGTATCTATTGGAATAGCGCGTACCTTCTTGTCAGGATATACTTCCTTCAATTTAGCCATAAAGGATTCACGTTTAGGCTGGATTACGGAAAGATCGCCGATTTTTAACCAACCGAGGGCCACGAAGTTACCCTTTAAAAATAATTTGTCCGCGTCACCCGTTTTCCCCGCATGAATGCCCCAGATGGGGTTATCATATTTTGCCATTAAAAACCTCCACTGAAAGCCTTGCGTAATATAGCGGTTGGAAGAACGTTAATATATTTCAATTGTTCTTCAATACCCCTTACAAGTGGTTTAATTTTTGCTATCTTATCAGCAGCCATGACCTGAGATTCATAAGACGGTAAATCTATCGAGCCTTGAATTAATCTTTTATATAATATCCGTTCCCTGACCGCGCCCCGAGCGAGAGATTTAATAAAACGTTCACCATGGGGAGAACGAAGCCAATGATAAAACCATCGGTAATGAAGAATTCCATCTTTCGCTTTTATTACGACGTAGTCGGGGCTGGTTATACCAGCACTATCGCCATCATCAACAAGCGCAATGGAACCGATAAGAATACGCATAGGATTATAAAAAATGGTACCGGCGTCAGCAAATTTATACCTTTCAGGACGACTGCCGACCGGCTCTTTTGCCGGAGCCAAGCCGGAGCGCGTAGCACCGAGTACCGGGTATTCACTCCACGTGGAACCTATACCAGTGGATACTTCCGTTGTACATTCGTCTATTGAATATGATTTAAGCGGTTCTTTCAACGTATCTTGCACATAAGCATATTGCAATTTTATTGATGCTTCAAGCTGTGCCTCAGCCGCAGTGCGGGCCTTTTCCACGGCGTCCATCTGTTCGTTCAGGATCGCGGTAATGCGTTTCTGCTCGGGAAGGGGAGGGAGGGGGAGAATCAATTTGGAGAGTAAAGATGCATTAACATTAGGTTGAGCACCCCCACGAGCTGCTTTTTTAATTTGACGCCAATAAAAATCACTTTGAAAGAAAGAATAAAGAAACTGAGGCACCGTTTGTATTGATGGTGAAAGTCGTATCAAATATGAAGCAAAAACTGATCGAGGAGGTTTTTGAATAAGATAACTTTTACCGGTTGTCCCACCAGTTCTAGCAAAAACAATATCGCCATCCATTAACTGATTAGCTGATTCTTCATCAGAAGTAATTTTACAACCGGGAACCGAGTCCCAATTTACATGATTATTTTGGATATCCGTAATTCGTAAAAATTTTACATCATCAATGGAAAAATCAGCACTGGCTGTATAACCATAATCAATACGATCGCAAACATCTCCGAGCTTCACCCAATGCCAACCATTCGGAAGATTTATTGACTCCGAGGAAGTATAGAATTGAATATCAGTTTTCATATTTCTATCTTCTTTGAAGACCGTTCCAATGCATCATAAATAACGGCACTCTCAATTTTTCGAAACAAGAAGGATATCAATGAAAGGACGTCAAGGGCGTCTTCCCTGGACATTGGCCAATTCAACTCAGGTTCATGTGCCTGCGGATTGCGTATCGCATTCATCAATCCCATGCACAGGTACATGACGCCCTGCTGTTCATCCCTTTCACTCTGGTTTTGCTGTGAATTGAATTTCAAAGGACCATTGAGGGACATGGATTCACTCATAAGCGGTTGACCGGATTTGCCAATTCCCGTGTTTTTCCCCACAATGGAGTCAAAGGACTTGCAACATTCGAAAACGGCGTGAAAATATGATCCCCTGCTGAAATGGCTTCTACCATGCAAGGCTATTTGAGGATGGAAATTCCGAGAATCAAACGCAATTTCATCCGAAGATTTAGAGCGTTGAACTGTAGAGGAACTTTCTGAGGTTTGTATCAATGAACCGTCATCCTTAACATTCAAACCATAAAACGAGAGAACTTCATTAATAGCCTTTAAAAGACTTTCATACTTTTCCTTCTGATTTATCCAACCCTGGGGGTTGCACGCGGTTTGAATTACTTTCAGTACGTGATTGGGCGACCCGACACCTTGTTTCTGCAGATTCAATAACGCGTCATTAACGAAACGCCATTTTGTACTGCCGTCATGAACAATATCCCCGTAACCGCTTCGTGAAAAAAGGCGGGTGATCTCACTGCCGGAATAATTGTCGCCAATGATTTGGGCCAACGCTTCCAAAGCTTCGTTGCGGAAGGGCTCGATCTGACGGGTCATGCCGCGAACATCCTTTTCTTCGTCTCGATAAGGACATCGGAGGGATTGCCCATTGTTTTTAACGCGGCGAGACCGCCGGCACAGGAGACTTCAGGCGTTTGAAAGATGTTTGGGTTTTCAAGCCCATCGGTGCCGGCAAGCGCGAATTGTGACGCTATAGCCCTGATGACCGCAGACGATCCTTTCGGAAGACCACTGAGCCAGGAAGCATGCTTATAGGAAAATGCATCAGAACGTTCAATGCGGGTCTTTGGAGCTAGCCCGTAACCAAGCTCAGCGAGCACATCATAGAGATCGAAGTCGCGCATGTCCTCAAGATCGCGGACAAGGGCAGCGGAACGGCCCGCGTCAGGGAGGTGTGAAATAAGGTCACGACGCTCCGAGGGGACAATCCAATGAGCGCGAAATTCCTCAAGTGTTGGCGCTTCATCAACAAGACGTGAGGCGAGAATCTCCTTGTACTCTTCAACCGTTACCGGATATGCTTTGCCATCAACGTTAGTAACAATATAGCGTCCAGCAGATGTCACCTGGACGTTATAACCCTCGACTTGTATGATTACCGGCGGTTCACTACCCCCGCCCCCACCACCGCCAGGCTGTGGAGGCTTCGTGATGAAATCCTTACCAAAGAGACGCGTTGCGTCAGTATAATCGTAAACACGAAACATAAGCTTGTTGTCGGGTGCGTATATCCGCGTCCCGCGGCCGACCATCTGATAAAATGCAATAGGCGACTTCACATATTTAAAAAATACAATATTACGAACAATGGGAACATCCACGCCAGTAGTGAGAAGATCGACCGTCGTGGCAATGAAGTAACGCCTCGATGCACCACGCAAATCGGCGAGATACTCCGTGCCGTCCGAGGCTGCAGTACATTTGAAAGCATAAGGATCGCTTCGTTGATGTCCGTTTTTCATGCACCAATCCGCGTACAGGTTATTCATTTCAATTGCCACATCGTCCGCGTGACGATCCCGGGCGCAGAAAATAATGGTCTTTTGTTCCGGACCACCGTTTTTTATGAAATCATCAAACAAGCTGCCGCACATGGCGGAAACCCTGTCTGGCAAAAGCAGCTTGTTTTCCAGTTCGGTAGCGTCGTAATGATCATCCGTATCCTTGACCGACAAAGCCTTCCCTGTCCTGGCATCGGTGATTTTCTTGTTCTTCAAGTCCTTGCGATCGACACCACTTTCACGCTCATTTTTCTTTTTATTTTCATGAAAAAGGTCGTATTTTCGTATCTCACACGCGGCAAGATACCCGTCCTCGATGCCCTGCGCCATGTCGTATTCATATACAGGTTCACCGAACCATTTGTAGTTATCGGCAGTGACCTTTTCGTCAGCCTTAGCCTCCTTGCTATCTCCTCTTATATCTAGCTTGCGAGGCGTCGCGGTAAGGCCTATCTGAACCGCGTCAGCGTTACGTTTAAGCACTTCAGACCACTTGCCCCAGGCTGATCGGTGGCACTCATCAATGATAATATGGCTAAAATAATTTTCCGGATAATTAGAGACAAGGAAATTCGCATCGGCGTCATCCCTATCGACCCCAAGCGTTTGGTATGTAGCGACGAGTACCCGGGCGTTTTTCTGGGGATTGCCGCTCGTGACGGCAGCGGCATCGGCCCCAAATACGTTCTGGAACGCGGCTATACCCTGGGAGCGGAGTTCGTCACGATCGCAGACAAATAGCGCCCTGCGGAGCTGGCCAGCATCACCGATTCGCTTTAACAGGTTAACGGCTATGAAGGTTTTCCCTGAACCAGTGGCCAGTGAAAGAAGCGCCCGTTTCTCTCCCTTGGCGATCTTTTCGAATACGGCCCGGATCGCGGCATCCTGGTAGTAGCGACGAGTTGCCTCTCCACCCTTATATCGCGCGAGAAGGGGACGCGCGAGATCACTTTCGAGGGAAAAGCCCATTCCTTTTTCGTAACGAGTACGGAGTTCGGCAGGAGAAGGAAAGAAATCCATGGGTTGCGGTTTTGTCGTCTGCCCGGTGAACTTGTCATATTCGACGAATTGATGGCCATTACTGGAAAAGACGAAAGGCACATTCATTCGCTTGCACGCGGTAGCGTATAGCTTGGCCTGCTCAAGGCCGTGCCCAGGCGGAAGTTTTTCCGCTTTAGCTTCTATGAGAGCAACAGCCACGGGCTGGGAATCGCTGTTAACCTTGACGCGTAGCACGTAATCGACGCGGCCATGTTTTTTACGCTGGGGGCCATGATCGCCGATCTCAATAGAACCGGCAGTCTCCTCGCGGCGTATGAGGTCTTCCGTCCAGCCACGTTGGTGTATGGCCGGGTCAATGAGTTTTGCTCTGGTGTCGGATTCGGAGAGGGGCATAGGATTATTTAATATTTATTAACGTTCGCCACATGGCGGATTATATTTTTTTCTCAGAAATGATTCAAATTGTGTTCTATCGTCCTTCGAATATTGAGATGATGGCATTGGGTAAACGCATACCCATATATTTTTATTTGTACAATTACTCACCCAACAACTTTGTCTATCATGTGAATTGATTCTTGTACCAACTTCTCCACTTTGGCCAACATCAAGTACCGTCCAACTACCGTCTTTTGATACACATATAATCACATAAACGGCTGCAATATCCTTAAAATCAGCTTCGGAAAGTTTTACACAAGAAAAAGTTCTATCCCCAATTTTAACTTGAGTCGACATACCACACCCCTAATATCAACTTCAGTTTTTATATAATTCTTTGTCTTTTCATATTCACATTATTCTTTCTTCTGTTAAAATTTCTGTCGGCAATTTCTTTACCTAATTTTTAAAGAGAATTCCATCTATGCTTATAAACCATACCACGAGTTGCATTAAACAAATCAAGTGCCGCAATTGTATCATCCATAACTTCAGAAAAATCACGATATTTAGCACGAACACCTTTGGTCTTAAAATAATCAGATAGCCTACCAGCTGTATTAAATAACAAATTTAAATACCTATATGTATCATCATATGATATCTGACTTGCATGATCGGTTTGTTTCCTCAAACAATGAAGATAATGGCGAAAAGCTTCGCGTTCAGAAAATTCAACAGTTGTAGGTTGAGCACCTAAAAAAAGAGAATTTACATAACTAGAATCAAATGAAATATCAGTTTTTAACTCGTCAAGAATACCAGCCCGTTTAGCTAAATCAAGGTAGCTAATTTGATATTCGGATAACGACTGAGGGCAATAATACCATGTCGTTTTCTTTTTTTTCTGGTCTTCTTCTGGCTGTTCAAATTTTTCCAATGAAAAAGTTCGCACGTTGACCCACGTCCCGGAGGCAATGGCATCCACTTTTGCAAGAGCCAAATACAACATTTGTTGACTTGAATAACCTACGATAACTTTTTTACCCAGCAGTTTGAGACCGGCGCATAAATCAATAAGCCCGGCGAGCCAAGAGGCATCCGGGACCAGGTAATCATCTTTTGAATGCCGAGCAACGATATAGAACCCATCCACAGGCCAGTCTTCAACATGTTCCAAGATATTATGGACCTGATCTTCAGAAATCACCACTTCGGAGGATAGAGCCAAGGATGCATAACGAGGAATACTAATATTTTTCTTGGTAACGACATCTATCATTTGATCATTGTATTTTTTCCAGTCATCATCAATTACATCACTATAGCGGCCAGGAATAAAAAACGAATCAGCTTGGTATTTCACATTGTATTCATTCCAGAGGATATCAACCATATCATTTATCGCTCTTCCAGAAAAAAAGCTACCTGTCTCAAAATCACTCGGCCAGAAGGAATGATTGATAAGTTTTTCATGATCCGAATATGGCTGATAAAACTGGGGATCGAGGGCGATTTTCCCACCGATATTTTTAATTTCGCGGCAGAACTTATCCATCTGATCGACCTTCATGTCCCGGGGACTTAGTATGCATGCTCCGCCACCCCAGGAGGTAATCAATGTTTTAGCATGATCCATCATACCAAAACCCATTTGAAGATACAGTTCCATAGAAACCTCAGAAAGAGAGTGTCGTACGAATTGAGCGTAAAATATCCAATGCTTCCTGCGCTGAAGACGGACGCCGCGAAATTCTGTTATCACCGATTGTTTTAATGAAATTTGCAAGCAAGTACTGAGGATCTCCAGTTATTTTTATTGCCGGCAAAGGATCCCGCTCGATTTTACGAATAACCTGAAAAGCATCCCGCGCGTCTTTAATGTAAAAATTTTCACCGCTTGCCATTTCATAAGCTACTACACCAATTGCGAAAAGATCGGTACGTGAATCGATATCTTTCTTCCTGTTCCGAAATTGTTCCGCAGACGCATACCCGACCGTACAAGGGGCAAAAGGAGCATTTGAATTCGTCAGCGAGTCAAGATCAAGATGGCGGGCAATGCCAAAATCAATCAGCCATAATTTTCCATCAGTTCCGATGATGATATTTTCAGGTTTGATGTCACGATGTACAATTTTAACCTGTTCCGCTTTAATGATGATTGATATAATTGTCTCAAGAAAGGAAAAGATTTCCGCGAGTGGGAAACACTTACCAGACTTAATAACTTCACGAAGCGTCATTCCGTCAATAAGTTCTTCAATGATCCAGAAGACGTTACCGGTCACGCATGATTCGAATATATGGGGGATATGATCGGATTTTATAATCTCGGAAGACCGAATTTCTCTTTTAATCCGTTCACATAGTTCGAGATTGTCCTGGCTTGGTTTTACTATTTTAAGCACAACATCGCCATAGGATGAGTGAATAGCCTTGTAAACGGTTTTATAGCCTCCCGAAGAAAGTTCTTCAATATCGGAAAGAGAAGGAAATATTTCAGAAAATTTCGAACGATCCATCCCCGACACCATTTCCTGCAAATACATTTTTTCCTATATATTCATTAAAAATCCAGGAGCAGTATGAAACCGGCATACTCCTCCTTTCGGATTTTGAAATTACATCATAATTATTATTACAATAGGACAGCAAACCTGCAGGAGATTCCGCCGCTTTATTAATAATGCTATTCCTTAATGATTCACCCGGTAACAGTACATAACTTTCCGAAGCAAACCAGAAATTCGTTTCCGCCTGAATAAAAGCACTTTTCCAATTCTTAATTTTCGCTTCGATTGCAATAATTGATTTAACATAAAAAGCATCGTTTTTTGAGCACACTCGGAAAGTATCGTTTTTCAAATGCCTTACGAGTGAAGCTGCTGATAGCTTTTCAAGAGAGCATTCAAGTTTTTTATTTGAATACCCGAGCTGCTCCTGGAGGTTTTTCAAAGTATAACCGTGACGATTGGACATCATGTGATGCAATATCTTTAAATCAATGTTGCGTAGATTGTTTCTTTCGGGATGCCACTTTTGAATTTGGATATCGTCCCATAAAACTATGACCAGGTCGGGAAATCCCGAACCGGTAAAGGGCTCCGTAAAAATGGTGAATGTTTTATGAATAGTGGAATTATTTTTTTTATATACTGAAAGGAAATCATTTACCAGAACAGACTCAGGGCCTTCCATTCTTTTTTTAAATCGTATATCGACGCTTTCAGCCAATTTACCACACCTTTGTTTCAATAAATTAGTTCACACAGACTCCAATGATAGTCCCAGGCTTGATGCAATCGCATGTTGCCTCTGATCACCAGTGACAAACAGTCCGCATTTATACTCAATTGCCGATGCTATATGTAACGCATCAAGGCTCCTTAAAGCCCCTTTCTCCAAACAGTGAATCGACCTAATAACAACCTCGTTCGTTATATCTATCACGATAAATTCCCCCATATCGAGGAGGAATTCATTTTTTATCCATTTGTACTGTTCAAAATTGATCTTCTTTTCCCTGACTAATCGGTTACAGGCCGAAAGCACCTCTGGAATGCACACAATGCAGACCGCTACTTCCTTCGCCTTTTCAATCAATTCCGCCACTCGCCAACTGCCGGGCTCTTCTATATAACGTTTAACCAAGGCTGAAGAATCTATGAATACTTTCATTTTTCATCGCGTTCTGCAAGGATGGCCTGAGAAAGACTTACACCAGGGATCTTCAAAGGTTTAGTTGTCGACAACCTCGCCTTATCACGTTTTTTTACAGGCATAAGTATGGCCACAGGCATACCATGGCGATAGATTTCAATGCTCTCGCCTTTTTCCACCTTGTCAAAATACCGTTTTGCGTTGTTACGAAACTCTGTGAACGACGCCGACTGCATTGAGATTCTCCTTATACTTGATAATGATAATGTACATTTTAATGACAGAAATTGCAAGCACAAAATATGGAACCATCCGGGAAGACTTCATTATAACTGAAAAATATATAGTTTATATTCTAAAATAAATCCCTTTTCTATCTTTTCGATCTCAAGGAGAGTATCGACATCCAACCCCGAGGCCTCTCGCATTTTAAGAGTATCAATCCTTGATTCAACCTTCTTGAGTTCATTATTAAGGCGGTTGATTACGAGGTAGTTCTCATAAAACCCTCTTTTCTGTAAAGCTATAAGCCGTCGTTTGAGACTTACCTCCTCTGCATGGAGACGCTCAATCTGGTAAGCCGATGTCTTGGCTCGAAGCGACTGTATCTCCCTACCCCGATCCTTTTCGATCCTGATAATATCTCCCAGCTCCTGGGGCATTGCGCAGGTAAGGGTAATAAGTGAAGATGAAGGCGTATGATCCAATCTGATATAGTCTGTATTTTTAAGCTCAGGATTATAGTTTTTTATTTTAATGGTGCCTGATACAAATGAGCCAGCAGGGATATCGGCAAGATCAGAGAGGTTTGAACCATTGATGACTTTCTTCTTCATGCGCCGGGTTGTGTGAGTTATATCTATTTCATTAATGTCATCCTTTTTCAGTATTACCCTTTGAGATGACTCTATATTTGATATTGAAATACCCTGCCCCTTTTCCGATGCTTTGATTTTAATTCCATACATCTTCTCAGGATACATGTTTAATACAATGAAGTGCTCTGTCAGCATAGTTGTGTTTACATGGTCAAAGTATTCCACCTTCGCGGTGCACAGGTAGTCGCTATTATTCTGATAATCAGTAAGGGCGCCGTCATAATGACGGTAAAAGATTTTACTGACCGAACGGACAGCCTTGTTGAGGGAAAAGGCCTCTCCGGTGACGGTGAAGGCCAGGAAAACAATCACGAATAGGGCAACATACTCTTGCCAGGATGATACGATAATCCGCAGCTCCGGGGTCCTGAAAGATATATATTCCTTCTGAGAGAAAGGGGCCAGGAGCTTGACGCCGGAACGGTTGAAAAGGTCAATGAAGATATGACTGGAAAAGGCAAGGGTGAGGGCGGCATAGACGGAACCGGATATAAAAAGGGCAGGGGAGGCAATGACCATGACTGTGAGTATTGAAAAAAGAGAGTGTGTAACCGTCCTGTGACCATATTTCTTTAAAATGTTCTTCGATATGAACGGAAACACCCTGCCAATGAGGCTCTGGGGATGGTCAATATCCGGCAGGATGGAGAGCACCGAGGCGGCCGCGGCGGTGGGCGCGGGGATCCCGGCGGCGGCGCATACAAAGTATGAAAAGGCATAATGCGTGGCAGCTGTCATGCCTTCTTCCTTGTTGAGGCTGTTGGAGTAAAAATATATTTGTAGAATATGAGGCGAAACACCACGAGGATCGCATACGAGAACGCAACCAATGACGTGGCGTAGGATTTGAGAACATAGGCGATAAAGAAAAGCAAAGTGATAAGCAGGAAAGGCGCAATGGACACCTGGTTCTGCTCCCGCTCCTGTGTGGTAATCTCCTCGGTGGTCTTGCCGAGCTGGAGCTGATTGGCGATATACTCGGCCTCCTTGATGTTGTCACCGGCGGTATGGAGGATATCATCAACGATACGATCCTTTTTCGCCTGGTCATTCATGTGTATCATCTCAGAAAGAATGATCCGGGTATGGTGACGTTTGAGAGGCTTGATTTCCAGATATGTTTTAAAGAGCTTTTTATCCGAATTGCGAGAAGTCGCGGCAACAACAACGGCCTTTTCCGAAAGCCTAGATACGATCTTTCGGTCAGACCTTGACAGCTCTGAAATATCATCAAAAACAACAATGCGTTTAATATCTTTTATTTCTTCGAGCAGTTCATCGATGGAAAGCTTTTTCAATGACTTTTCAGCTTCTTTGTAAACATCCGGGTCCTCAATATTCTGTGATGATAAGATTATTTTGATAAGGGTTTGTTTCTTTTTAAACTCATCAATGCGGACAGGTGAAGTATCACCGGCATCGATGTACCGAAGAATTGCAGACTTCCCGCACCCCCTAGGGCCATGGAGGATGACAGAAATATTCTTTTTGAGATAATCATTGATATCCCGCAGTTCATTTTCCCTGCCGACAAGCTGGGATGAATTTTTAACCGACATGTCGGTATGACGTTGGCGAACTGACACAATCCGGCGGAGAAACCGGAACCTGGAGCCGTCGAGAACCATGACGGCATCCCGCTTTTGCTCAAGGGATATGTGGGCGTAGATCATGGTTGTATCGAGCTTTGCATGACCGAGGAGCTGGGAGATGCGCTCGATCTGGACCCCTTCATCGTACAGGATCGTGGCAAAAGAGTGGCGGAGGGTATGGCAGTGGATATCCCTGCGGCCGAGGTTTTTAACCGCATATTTCTTCACCATGTCATGCCAGGTGCGGCGATTCAAACCGACAAGATATGACTGTGACGTGAGATTGTGGCCGTGCTTTGTGAGATACTGTTCGATAATATTCTGAAGCCTGGAAGACAAGGGCACGATCCGTTCCTTGCTTCCCTTACCGGTGATCCTCATGAAGCCCCGGGCCAGGTTGACGTCCCCCACCTTGAGGTTGCACATCTCAGATACCCGCAGGCCCGCGTGGGACATGAGGTAAAAGCCGAGGAGATGCCGATCGCGCTTGATGTTTTTAAGGAATATATCAACTTCTTTGGAAGATAAAAACAGCGGTAATTTCTTAGGGGATCGAGGCATTTTTTTGAATGAAATTCTCCTGATTTTTACATGGAATATAACAGTACTGCCGGCCATTCAGGGCCGTTTTCGGACAAAAGGGCCATTTTGAGCGCCAAAATGCCGGACATTACGGCAAAAAAAAGACAAAAAAATTTACGAGATTTTTCCCAAAATCTCGAACACTTCCATCTGCATTTTAAGAAGCTTTTTATTTATTTCAAGCAGGCTTGCCTGGTCGAGCTTCTGGACAGTCCGCACATAAACCTGCAGGTCCTTCGACAGGGCTGCTATGACAACAGGTTTCATTTTCAACCTCGATTTACAAATTGATTTGACAAAAAATGGTTCAGAGAGGATAATAAATAAAAATAAAGAACCTCCTCTCATTTGTTATCCTTCTCTGAACACTAAAACCAGTCCTTGAAACCTCCCTCACATTATAAATGACTTCTGCTTGTGCAGAGGGACAAAATTTATTTACGGGGGAGCAATGGTTAAAAGAATTTTTATTGTTTTCATGATTTCTATGTTACTCGCTGATCCCGCCAGGGGAGGGGACGCCAACGAAGAAAAGGCCAGTGAGTTAAGCAAGCTTTATGAAGTGATTTACCTGGCTAAAACCCGTATCCAAAAGGCAAAGAAGCTCAGAGCAGGTGATTTATTAAAGCTCATGCCCACGGTCACCCTGGGGCGCCGGGGAACTTATGAGGAGCTGCAGACCAAGGATACACAGATCGGTATTTCTTTTAATATCAATCAATTCTGGGATATCAATGACAACTATAACCGACGTGACGCATTGAAATTGAAGGCAACGAGGCAAATAGAGACAAATGGATTCATTATACGTAAGTATATTGACCGGAAATATCTATTAAAGGACCGGCTCTGGAAGTTTTCTCAGATAAAGAAATCGATGGATAACCCTATGGAGATTGCCACCATGGACGAGAAGATCGATGAATTGAAGGTCAAGATTCAGGAGATCGAGATTAATATTGAGAAGGCATATGCTGAGATTGAGTATGCGTGCGTAGATGTGGAGAAGTGAAAAAGTCAATATTCCAATTTTTCGGGGAATCCATGGAATAATTCTGTATTTTTAAATTGAACATATTCAACTGGTTCTTTTTCACCTCTAAACTCATATTTAACATTCGAATCTTGCATTTTCCCAACTATACCTTCTTGGGATAATAAATACCGAGCAAGTGATCCTTCTATTCTTCTCCTCATACGTATATCATCTACATCAAGCGGAATAATCCAGAGATAGAATAGGTTTATTAATTCTTTCAATGAAGGTAGTATTTCAGATCTATGTGATTGAAAAATACTATATCTTTGACTCGCATCAGCTTTCCAATATTTTATATTACTCCAGATTTTAACTTTATTACATTTAATGAATTCTTTAGGATCATAAATATCATATGCTCCTTGAATATATGAAGTAAAATGTTCGGAAAACCTCTCTGAAAAACTTCTACCGGTTTCACCAACGTAATATATTAAATGCTTACTATCATATAGAATACTCCATAGATAGATTCCGGGTTTACCAGCTTCTAATGAAAAATATATGGATGGTTCTTTTGTCCAGAAATATGGACCATTAATTGTTAATATCAATATAACCTCAGTTATTAGCTATTTTCAAATATAAAAGTCAGACGGTCTGACTTTTTCACATTACCCTTTCTTTTACCCCTTTTTAGGATATTACCCCTTTTTCACCCATTGAGCGCCAGGGCCACGGCCAAGGGGCTTAATGTCTCCCTTCTTCTTTAAATCGGTGAAAACCTTTTTAATCATGTCACGGCTGACACCAGGGCACTGTCTTTCTATATCTGATATGGTGAAGGGACCTTTGTAGGAACGTATGCTTTCAATGATGATACCTGTTTTAGCTCCCTTCGCGGTAACGGTTTTTTCAAAGCGATCCTGAAACTCCTTGTATGCTGACTTGACGATATAAAGAATGAAATTAATATACGACCATGGATCATGTTTTCCGCTGTGCCAATTCTTTGAGCTTTCTTCAAGGGTTTCGTAATACCGCTCCTTGTTGTCCTCGATGAGGCGTTCGAAACTCACATATCGACCGACGATAATATCAAGGTAATAGCTCTGCAGCAGGAGAAGGAGCCGTGACACCCTGCCATTGCCGTCACGGAAGGGATGAATGCAAAGAAAATCAAGATTAAAGGCGATAGCCGAGATAAGGGGATGCACCCATTCTTCCTTGATTGATTCGTTACCAAGCTTGACAAGCTCTTTCATATACTGCGGCGTTTCTTTGGGAGATATGGTTTTAAAACGGATGCGCTCGCGGCCGTCCTGGTATTTCTGGATAATATTGCTTTCCTTATCTTTGTATTTGCCAGCGTCCCATATTTCGCCTGAGATCATTCGATGAAAATCCCGGATTGTTTTTTCAGATAATTTGATATCCTTGCCGTTTTCATGAATGAGATTTAAAGCCTCTCTATAGCCCCGGACCTCTTCCTCGTTGCGGTCCCGAAGGTGGGGCTTGCCGAAAATAACGGTGCCGATCCTTGATTTTTCGATTTCAACACCTTCAATACGGTTCGAGGATACAGCGCTTTCTATAAGGGCATGCTCGCGCAGGGCTTTCAGCACATGAGGGGATTGCTTTATGAAAAGGTTCTGCATCCCCTTGGCTTCGCCGATATCGGCGAGATACCAGGCGGTGATCGAGGGGATGGAGGAGGGCTTTTTTGATAATTGGCGCAGTGTCATCATTGAGATAGACCGCCTGTCGTTTTAAACATATTCAACCTTGATACCGTTGGCCTTCAACAGGCTTTCTATTTGCTTGAGGATTCTTTTATCCCCAACCTTGATGGTAAGGTCTTCCTGGCTGATCATCGCTGTAAAGGCGTCCGCACCCTCCTTCCCAGAAAAGTCAGACGGTCTGACTTTTTTGAAATCATCCCTGGACAGGGTAGGGGCCTTCTCGATCAGCTTCTTCTGCTTTACCGGGTCCTTTTCCCTTGCTATGTTGACAAGAACCTTGGGGTCTATTTCATTAAAAAGACCGGGCTTATTGTATTCCATACAGACATTATACGCCTGCAGCTGCTCGTAAAAATATCCTTTGGATATACCGACATCGACAGTAAGATATTCCTCAAAGGTGCGGCCAACGAGAAGCCTTTTCTTGTTCTTGCGGACAAACATGAGCTTTTCTATTATGCTTTGTTTGAGTTCATTAGCGCGGTCCTTTTTCGCTTTCCACCATTCGGCTATATCGCGCAGCTCGTCGAGGTCCGATTTTATCTCCATGGTGATCCGCTTGAGATCGCCTTCCTTCTGCTTGGGGACAAGCGCCAAGGAGGCCGCCGGTTTAACATCGATGGCCAGCTTTCCTTTGGCCTTCTGCTTCAATAATTCCTTTTTATTCATTTTATGACCTCGACCAATTCCATATATTCAGGGAAATTTTTCAGATTATTGCTGTCCTGAAAGCCCAGGTAGTTGAACTGGCTTACCTTGCTGGTATAAGGAATTGATATTTTTAACAACAAGTCCTTGTAATCCTTTTTCAGGGTATCCAGCGCAAGCTCATTAACCGTGCGGTTCTGATAGTTGAACTGCGTCGGCAGTATATATATTTTCTGCAGGGTGGGGTTGAAATCTTCACGTATCTGCCCGTTTATCTTGTCGATGGTAAAATCAATGGCGCGGGTGTCCATCTTCTCAAGCCGCGCGGGGATCACGATAACGTCAGCGGCGACGAGGCCGAAGACCGTTTCAGAGCGGAGATTCGGCGGCGTGTCGAGTATCACATAATCGTACTGACCTTCGAGCTTCTTGAGCTCCTTGCGGAGGATCAGCTCCTTTCCGGTGCGGCCCCATTCGTCTATTTCCTCGAACTGCAAGACCGAGGGAATCACATGAAGGTTAGGGGTGATCTCGAATATGACCTGGTTGAAAAGCTTTTCTCCCTTGATGGCCTCAAGGATTGTTTTGCCCTGGATGGTCGTAATGTCATCGAAGAAAAAGGATGTCAGGGCGTTCTGACTGTCAAGGTCCACCATGAGGACCTTTTTTTTCTCGGCCAGTATGAGGCCGGTAATCAATGCAGACGTCGTTTTTGAGACGCCGCCCTTTTTTGAAGCAAAGCAGATGATCTTCATTGTCTTTTCCTCCGCTGAGGGCTTGGGAGATTTCTTCTTCTCCGTCTGCAGGTACGCTACGTTTTGTGATTTCATGTGTTCGCTCCTAATTGGACCGATTATTTTTTCTGTTGGGGATCTCAATCTCGTCGCGGGACCACTTGTCCAGCAATTTGATCACAACCTCGGAAACGGAAACCTTGTTCTTCACCGCCTTTATTTTAGCGGCTTCGACTATCTTTTCAGCCTTGCTGTCTTTTACACTAATGGACATTCCCATAGTACAGTACCCCGATTTGCAGATTTAATTAATTCCTTATTTATACAATTGTTTAATTAATGTCAACCGATTTATGTCTCATTAGATATATCAAGAAATTAATCAAATTAAAATAGTCATTATTATTATAACTGCCGATAATATATTTTATGTCTCATGGGGTAATCTGTACCTTTGGACGGCCCAGCACACACACCGGGCCACCTGGTCAATCTTCCTCTGGTAGCATTATAGTGATAACGGGTTCACCGTTGTCACCTGGGCCGCAAAGCGCTTTAAGTTTTACTTTGTTCATTTTTCTTCCTTCCATAACATACAGCACTTCATAGAACAACCGATCGCCGGAGAATCCCGCTGCCGCGTAACGGAACAACCAGAGGGTGTCCCACAGCCGGCCTTCGGAACTCTGACAATGCAATTTAGATGCTTCATCAGGAACGATATACTGATTATAAAGACCGGCGGTAACGGCAACGGGGAATAGGATCCCCGCCTCCTTCGCCGTCTCTGTAACGTCAACAAGCACACCGTCAGCGATCGCCTGGGCGCGGGTATATGAATAGATTAGATCGTTGTTTTCAAATAATGTTTCTTTATCGTTCATCGCCCTACTCCCGCGCATACTATTTCCGATTCTTCTTTTATGCGGTTAGATATCTGGATAAAAAGATCATGCCATTCATGGTCAAGCCAGTGCTGACCTCCGTTGGTATAGATGTTGTAATTCAGGTTACGCAAATCCGCAGAGAGCTCGCTAAGCTCAACATGGCAAGGTGTCAGTTCCGGCAATCCTTCACCTATATCAACGCTGTCGCCGTATTGAACAGAATAGGCCACCTTGTTAGCAACCCACATGCGGAACATGAGCCAGCAGATAAAAAGTTCCTCAAAGTTTTCTCCGCACCCTTCCCCTGCTCTGCTTTTAATTTTTTGATACGTTTTCGATTCAACCAGAACATCCCGGTAAAGGTCCAGGTGATGCAGGAGCCCGCCGGCCATGGCCTGAATTTCTTCTTTTGTTTTTAGAATAACACTCATGTTTCAACCTCCATATTCGTTTTACTTAATTTCTGTATAGTGACGTTTAGACGTGTACACGTCAAGTGCATTTTTTAACGTTTACACGTTTTTTTTATTGACCGGGTACCCGGGCCGGAACCATTAATAAGCATGGCTGAAAAGAGAAACCAGTACAGCGACGTGCGGCGGCCGACCGTGCAGCTCACGCCCGAGGAACACAAAAAGATTTCCCATTACTGCATAGATCATGGCATTAAGATCGGAGATTTTTTGAAGAAGGCCGGCCTTTACTGCTTAAAACACAAGATAGATCCCGGAGAGGAATAAATTCCCGGCTACCCTACCTTGCCCCGCTTAATTAAAACCCAGTATAAGCTAAATGGTGAAGAGTAAAATCAATAATTTTATCAAAATCCGCAATTAGCGAACTTATCTAATAACCTACGTAAATCAGGCACTCTGCCCCGTTTAACTCGATAACGAAGATACACAACATACAAAATAACAAACACACCCCGAAGACAACCCCCTCAAAAATGAGGGGGGTTGGCGGAGGGGTGTCCGTGCAAAACAGAAAAAAGCATACTTGCACGCCCGGGGGTTAAAAAGAAAATTTCAAACGGCAGGGTAGGATGATAACACACAAACCGCCGGTGAGGGTGCGAGGGCACGATGCCCGAGCACGGCGAGGCACGGATGCCGAGCCGCTTGCCCGAAAGCCTCCCCGCTCGAGGGGGCCTGGCCCCCGGAGGCGGGGTGGCGGCCGGCGCGACGACAACTATGATGGCTTACAAGCGACGAGTAAGCACCCCACTCTTCCCTGCCGTTTGAAATTTACCAATGCCGCGGGTGGGCGGGGGCGTGCGGCGGGAAAGCCCGAGAGAAGATGCAGGCACGGGAAACACCAGCCAGGAGTTTGCCGTTCCCGCGATAGCGGGATTGGCGCGAACGTGCGTACGCAGGTGCAGTGCCAAAGGCAAACCCTTGCCGCGACGGCTGTTCAGGGGGGATAAAAAAAATGCCCGCCGGAATAGTTTACATGTAGGTGGCTTCGCGTGCTTTTTTGCGAGGCCGTTGCCAGCGTTTTGGCAACGAGCCGAGCAAACCCCCTCCCCCTTTTGAGCGCCCCCCGGTTAGAACGCTATACCGATTTACGGGGGAGGGGGTAAGCCCGGGGGGTCCAGGGGGGCGCGGCAAGGGGGAGGGGGTGGAAAAAGCGTGCGAAGCCGCCGGTATGCGATCGATGAATGTCTGGATTACCATAGACTTATAACGGGAATAAAGCCAGCGGGCATTTTTAACCTTTAAAGGGGTGGGTGGCTATTTTTTTCTAATATATTTTTTTATTTCTATATATAATAATTTATTTTATTGATTAATAATGATATTTTAAATAGAACTTTGTATCATAAAGGGAGGTGAATAATGGTAAATAAAAAAAGAGTTTTTGTACTATTATATGCTGCGCTATTTTTCCTGTTATGCCCGCTAACGATATCTTATGAAAAACCCCTCTTATCCAGAGGACAGACTATTTATGTTCCTGTTTATTCATCGATTTATCATGGCGACAAAAATCGGAAATGGGAATTAGCTGTTACTTTGAGCATAAGAAATACAAACATCAATAATTCAATATTGATTAATCTTATAGATTATTACGATAGTGACGGTAAGAAGATAAAAATCTTAATTAAACAGCCGCAGAAGTTAAAACCTCTTGAAAGCAGACAAATTATAATAAATGAGTCAGATCTTTCAGGAGGCATAGGCGCGAATTTCATTGTTACATGGAGTTCCGATAAACAAGTTAATCCGCCGCC
>Ga0208822_1000214_pt1 | contig 45118 bp, 45 predicted proteins | sample AD_STIC08_MetaG_FD_184435 | JGI IMG/M metagenome (GOLD analysis project Ga0208822, IMG submission 184435) | Active sludge microbial communities of municipal wastewater-treating anaerobic digesters from USA - AD_STIC08_MetaG (SPAdes) (version 2) | ecosystem: Engineered > Bioreactor > Anaerobic >...
GAGATATCGGCGAGAGATCGAAAGGACCGCGAGATGGAGCTGAAGTTCCGCCGCAACCCGGATTACCAGTCGCTCCGCGAGGAGATGACGCCGGAAGGCATGTTCATGGACCGGCGTCACGTCCTGTCGGCTGCCGGCTTCATCGGCGCCGGCTCCATCCTCGGGGCGCTGCCCGCCTGCTCCGAACCGCAGCAGACGCCCGCGCCCGTCGCTGCAGGCGCCGGCGCCCACCCCGCACCCGGCGCCGCCCTCAAGGCGAAGAAGGCCGCCTACGCCGTCGCCGACCAGACGACGATCGAAGACGCCTTCACCGGCTACTGCAATTACTACGAATTCGGGACCAGCAAGGATGACCCGCCACGCTATGCCAGCCTGATGAACGTCTCGCCGTGGGAAGTCACCGTCGAAGGCGAAACCGACGCGCCCGGCAAGTACGCCCTCAAGGACCTGATCGATTATTCGAAGCTCGAAGAGCGCGTCTATCGCCATCGCTGTGTCGAGGCATGGTCCATGGTCGTGCCATGGATCGGCGTGCCGATGGCTGACGTGATGAAGAAGCTCAAGCCGAAGGCCACGGCGAAGTATGTTCAGTTCGAAACCTACCTGAACAAGAAAGAGATGCCGGGCGTGAACCGCCCCAGCCTGCGCTGGCCTTACACCGAAGGCCTGCGCCTCGACGAAGCGATGAACGAGCTCCCGCTCTTCGCCGTCGGCGCCTATGGCAAGGCGCTGCAGAAGCAGAACGGCGCGCCACTCCGCACCGTCATGCCGTGGAAGTACGGCTTCAAGGCCACGAAATCGATCGTGAAAATCCGCTTCGTCGCCGAACAGCCCGCAACCGCATGGAACAAGGCGAACGCCGCCGAATACGGCTTCTACTCCAACGTGAACCCCGACGCGCCTCACCCGCGCTGGAGCCAGGCGAGCGAGCGCGTCATCGGCGGCAAGGGCGGCTTCAACGAGAAGCGCAACACCGAGATGTTCAACGGCTACGGGAAACAGGTCGCCGCGCTCTACACCGGCATGGACCTGAAGAAGAACTACTAGCGCATGGCCGGCAACGCCTATCTCCGCGCCTTCGGCAAGCACTGGATGAAGCCGCTCACGCTGATCGCGCTGATCGCGCCGTTTGCGTACCTTGCCGTGCTGTGGACGCTGATGTTGACCAACACAGACCCCTATATCATGGGGTTCAACCCGGTTCAGTGGACGCACCGCTATCTCGGCGACACCGCTATCCGCGTCCTGCTCGTCACGCTCGCCATCTCGCCGATCCGCGACATCACCGGCTGGCAACCCATCGCGCTCATCCGCCGCCGCATTGGCCTCGCGGCGTTCTTCTACGCCTTGCTCCACATGCTCGCCTATCTCGGCCTCGACCGCGAATGGTCGCTCGCCAAGCTCTGGGAAGACGTGATGCTGCGCACCTACATCATGCTCGGCATGGCGGCGCTCGTCCTGATGCTCCCGCTCGCCCTCACCTCAACCAATGGCATGATCCGCCGCCTCGGCCGCAAGGTGTGGGACCGCGTTCACTGGCTCATCTTCCCCCTCGCCATCCTCGCGGTTGCGCACAATCTGCTCATGGTGAAGGTCATCGACGGCGACCCCACCACCCACGCCGTCATCCTCGCAGCGCTCCTGCTATGGCGCGTAGCGCGGTTTGCCTTGAAACGGCTGAAGCCCGCGGCAGCTGCGACCTGAGCCGCGCGATCACCCGCGACGCGCCGCCACGATCTTCGCAACGTCGATCTTCTGCATCGTCATCATCGCTTCGAAAGCGCGCCTGGCTTCATCGCCACCTGCCGCCATCGCCTCGGTCAGCACGCGCGGCGTGATCTGCCACGACAAGCCCCATCTGTCCTTGCACCAGCCGCATGCGCTTTCCTGCCCGCCATTGCCGACAATCGCATTCCAGTAGCGGTCAGTCTCTTCCTGATCTTCGGTCGCGATCTGGAACGAGAACGCCTCGCTCTGCTTGAATGCGTCCCCGCCATTCAGCCCGATGCACGGTATGCCCACGACCGTGAAATCCACCGTCAGCACATCGCCCTTCTTGCCGCTTGGAAAGTCGCTCGGCGCGCGATGCACCGCGCTTACGGAGCTGTCAGGAAACACCTCCGCATAAAACCGCGCCGCCGCCTCTGCCTCGCTCGAATACCAGATGCAGATGGTGTTCTTGTTCATGGCCAACTCCCTTCCCAATGGCTTTCGCGTCGCAAAAACAGAAGCGCCAGCCTCTCCCGACTAACCATTCACGCAAACCGGAGTTCCCGGTGCAAGCCTTTTAGCTGTCGCCTCCGATCATGCCCGGCTCTCCCTCACGTGAACCCGCGAGACGGCGCGACAGGGCGGATGCGCTTGACACTTCCTGCCCGCCCGACCCAATTGCGCTCACAAGAACGTCGGGGAGGCGTCGCGGTTGTTTCACGATCTGCTTCAATGGCTGCAGGATGTTCCTGGCGCCACCGACGGTGATCCGTCGACGTCGTGGAGCCAGCAGCTCGCCGGCTCGCTTCACCTCTGGGCGCTGACAGAGGGCACCCACGTCGTCTCGCTCATGCTGTTCGCAGGCACCATCCTGATGGTCGACCTGCGCATGCTCGGCCTTGCCTTCAAGGGCGTCCCCTACTCGACGCTCAACAGCAAGGTCCTGCCCCTCACCATCGCCGGCTTCGTACTCGTCACGCTCACCGGCCTCGTCCTCTTCTTCTCGAACCCGGTCCACTATTACCATTCGGTCTGGTTCCGCGCGAAAGTGCTCTTCATCTTCATCGCCGCCGCCAACATCTTCTGGTTCCACTACCGCATCCAGAAAAGCCTGCCCGAGTGGGACAACAGGCCCAACCCGCCCGTCGCGGTGAAAGTGGCGGCTGGCATCTCGCTCGCCTCATGGATCTTCGTCATCGTCTTCGGGCGCCTGATGGCTTTCGTCTTCTTCGAATGTGAGAGCATGCCGCCCGGCTCGTTCGGCTACGCCTTCGCCGAATGCGAATCCGAGATGCGCGCCATCAACGAGATGAACGAGGAGTTCAGCGAAGAGGCGACAGAAGAGGCCGGCGAGGAAGCCGTCGACGAGACGGTTGAAGAACCCGCCGAAGGCGCCGCAGACGAAGCCGCCCCGGACGCCGCTACCGAAGCCACCCCAGCCGAGCCGCAGGAGTAACGATGAATTTCGCTACCCTCCTCCCCGAGCTCAAGCCCGCGCTGGATACCCTCGCGACCCTCTGGCCGATCCCGCTCATCAAGTCATCGAGCTGGGCGATGCCGATGATCCTGTGCCTCCACGTCCTCGCCCTCACCGTTCTCGGCGGCGCCACCATCCTGCCGGGCCTGCGCCTGATGAATGTGGGCATGACCAGCGTGCCGGCCTCCACAATCGAGAGGACCGTGCGCCCCTGGCTGTGGGGGGCCCTCATCGTGCTCGCCATCACCGGCCTCATCATGGTCGCGGTCAACCCGATGAAGGTCTACCGCTCGCCAGCCTTCTTCGTGAAAGTCTTCGCACTCATCCCCGCGCTCATGCTCTCGCTCGGCGTCGTCCGCTCAATCGCCAGCCGCGACGGCGTCCTCACGCAGCAGGCCCGGATTCTTGCCGCGATTGCCGCCGCCCTCTGGGCCGCCGCCATCCTGATCTTCGCGACGTCCTACTTCGCCGCGCCCGGCACGCTCCACATCACGATGGCCGCCTGGCTCATCGTCATGGCGTTCGGCGCGAACCGCACGCGCATCGTGCTCGGCGCGATCACCGGGGTCATCATCGTGTGGATGTTCTTCTCCACCATGCTGCTCCACAACCCGCTCGACGACTATGACCTCGTCATGGAGATCGACCGCTACACGGCGCGCGTGTTCGCGCTCATCGTCGGCTGCTTCCTGCTGTGGGAGTTCACTCGCACCCGCACGCCTGAAGCCGCCTCGCTGATTGCGAACCGCCTGATCGGCATCCTCGCCATCCTCGCCTGGATCACAGTCACTGCCGCCGGCCGCTGGATCGGCCTCGGCGGCGGGGGCGGCTAGTTGAGGGTCTGCTCGGCAACCGTCATTGCCTTGGTCGCCTTCGCCCAACCCGCATAGAAGGCAAGATGGGTCAGCGCCTCGGCGATCTCCGCGCGCGTCAGGCCGTTCTCCACACCACGCTTCAGATCGGGATCGAGCAGATCGTCGTCCCCCATCGCCGACAGCGCAGCGATGGTGACGAGGCTGCGGTCGCGCGCCGAAAGATCGGACCGCCGCCACAGATCATCGAACACCACCTCATTGGTCAGCTCCGCAAACTTGGGAGCGAACGTCCCGAACTGGCGTGTGGTCGCCTGACTGCGGCCTGGCTCGGATGCGGCGGGTGAAAGCTGCGGAACGGCCGCCTGCAAAGACGCCATGTCGACGCCACGTGCCGTGTAGACCCTGTCATAAACCTCCAGCGCCGAAACCGCGCTTGGCCAGCCGCAATAGAGCGCAAGATGCGTGAGGACGCCCGACGCTTCCATCGGCTTGACGCCATTGCCAAGCGCCCGGCCAAGATGCCCTTCAAGCTGCGCCGTCTTGCCCGTCGCGATCAGCACCGCAATGGTCACGAGGCTGCGGTCCCGCGGTGAAAGCTCCGGCCGCCGCCAGACATCGCCGAACAGCACATCGTCCGTATAGCCGGCCATGCCCGGAACCAGCCGCTGCTGCACAGGACCGGATGGCCTCGGGCTCGTCTGCGCCGACGAGGGTTGCTGCGGCGCTCCTTGAGCAAAGGCCGGCGCCATTGCGCCAATAAGCGACGCGACCGCGATGCAGGCGACAGTCTTCAGCTTGGTCATGATAGCTCCCGGTCTTGAGATCGCATGTCGCGCAAGAGTTGGACTGCAATAAGACGCGCGCCGTCTGCGTCCTACTGCGACCGCCGATATTGCGCGTCAGTCACCGGTTCCAGCCATTGCACGCTCGCGCCTTCCATCGTCTCGGCCGTTGCAACATGGGTCATCGCGCTCTCGGGCGTTGCGCCGTGCCAGTGCTTGATCCCCGGCGCAGTCCACACAACGTCGCCCGGCGCGATCTCGCGAACCGGCTGGCCTTCCGCCTGCACCCAGCCACGCCCCTGCGTCACGACCAATAGCTGGCCTAGCGGATGCGTGTGCCAGTTGCTGCGCGCGCCCGGCTGGAACGTAACGGTGGCGCCGCCCAAACGCGAACCGCCCGATCCCCTGAAAGGCGATGTCACCGTCACGGCGCCGGTGAAGTTACGCGCAGGCCCTGCCGTCGGGTTGAGGCCAGGCCCCGTAACGCTGAGCGGCTCAGCGGGCGAAACCTGCTGGGCCTCCGCCCCGACACACAGGGCAAACATCGACAGAACGACAACGACCCGCATCAAAGTCCTCCGCCATCCCGGCACGAGATGCACCCGCACCCTAAGCCCATTCCGCAGCGTCGCCCAAGGATCCGCTGCAGCAAATCCCTCCTCGGGCGCCGCTTGCCACCGCCAAGTGACCACCTCATCGCTTTGAGCTAGTGTCATGCATCCAGCGGAGATAGGCGATGGCGTATCAAGGCGAGTGCTTCTGTGGTGCGGTGAAAATCGAAACGACGGGCGAGCCGGAGGGAATGGGATATTGCCATTGCACCTCCTGCCGTTCCTGGTCAGGCGGCCCCGTCAACGCCTTCACGCTCTGGAAGCCTGAAGCCGTGCGCGTTGTCTCCGGGAACCAGCACATCGCGACCTACAACAAGACGCCGGGAAGCACGCGCACCTACTGCGCAAGATGCGGCGGCCACTTGATGACCGATCATCCCGGCCTCGGCGTGGTCGATGTGTTCTCGGCAACGCTTCCGACGCTCGCGTTCAAGCCTGGCCTGCACATCAACTACGCGGAAACTGTGCTGCCCATGAAGGACGGGCTTCCGAAGTTCAAGGACTTCCCCGGCGCCTTCGGCGGCTCCGATCAGCACGTCCCGGAATAGCGCCTCTGGCGACTACCCTAATCCGCCACGTGGATCAGCATCTTCCCGCTATTGCGTCCCTCGAACAGCCCGATCAGGCCTTCAGGCGCGCGCTCGAAGCCATCGAGAATCGTCTCCTGATACTTGATCCGTCCGCTCTTCAGCCAGCCGGTCATGTCCGAAACAAACTGCGCATTGATGTGCGCGAAGTCCGTCGCGACGAACCCCTCCATGCGGATGCGCTTGTAGATCATGTTGAAGAGCCCGTTCACGCCCTCGCCGCCGCCATTGTAGGTCGAGATCATGCCGCACACGGGAATGCGCCCATGCACATTCATGCGCGGCAACGCGGCATCGAGATGCGCCCCGCCGACATTCTCGAAATACACGTCGATCCCCTTCGGCGTCGCCGCCTCCAGCGTCTTGGCCAGATCCTGCGTCTTGTAGTTGATCACCGCGTCCAGCCCGGCCTCATTGCGAAGCCACTGCGCCTTGTCGTCGGCTCCCGTCGAGCCCACCACATAGCAGCCCTTGATCTTCGCGATCTGCGCCACCACCGAACCCACCGCACCGCCCGCGGTCGAGACGAACACCTGCTCGCCGTCCTTCAACTTGCCGGTTTCCAGCAGTCCGCCATAAGCCGTGATGCCCGTGCCGCCGAGCGCATGCATGTAAACCGACAGCGGCAGAGCCGGATCACGCTCCAGCGGCGCCAGCCCCTGCCCATTGCTGACAAACGTCTCCCGGAACCCAGACCAGTGCTTCACCAGCTGGCCTTCCGCGAATTTCGGATTGCGCGATTGAACCACCCGCCCGATTCCGCCGCCCAGCAGCGGCGTATCCAGCGCCTGATCCGCATTCAGCCGGGGCCGCATGTAGGGATCGACCGACATGATCAGCGTCTGCACCCGCACCTCGCCCTCGCCCGTGGCAGGCACATCGACCGGCGCCACTGCAAAGTCCGCCGCAACCGGCACGCCCTTGGGGCGCCTCACGAGGTGGATTTCACGGCTGGCGGTCATCGACTTCTCCTGAACAGAAAACGCACGCACACGACGCCTGATAGATCGTTCCTGTGCTTCGAACTCAAGCCTGTTTGTCGAAACCGACGAACACGGTCGCCTCATCAACGCGCTTGCGCGTCGACACCACTGCATTGGCCGGAAACGTTTCATCCGGCCAGCCCAGCGCGATGCTCTTCATGATGACCTGATCTTCCGCGATCCCGGCATGCTCGCGCACGACCGGCGATTGCATGATGCCCTGGCTGTTGATCACCGCCCCAAGCCCGCGCGACCACGCCGCATTCACCAGCGCCGTCGTCACTGCGCCGCAGTCGAACGGCGTATCGTCGCTCCCGTCCAGCACGCGGTCATAGGTCACGATCACGCACACAGGTGCATCGAACTGGCGAAACCCGCGCAGCACCCAGTCCTGCCGCTTCTCCTTGTCGTCGCGCTCGATCCCCATGGCCGAGAACAATTGCTTGGCGACGCCAACCTGCCTGTCGCGATGCATCCCGGCAAATGCAGACCCCGTGCGAAACTCGCGCGATTGCGGCACGCCCGACACCATCCGCTCGGTATTCCCCGCGCGGATACGGTCCAGCGGCTCGCCCGTGATGACGTAGAAATTCCACGGCTGCGTGTTCATCGACGACGGCGCCCGCATCGCCAGCCCGATGATCTCCTCGATCAGGGCTCTGGGAACCGGATCGGGCTTGTACCCACGTATGCTCCGGCGGCCGAGAATGACGTCGTCAAATTGCATCTGATGCTTCCGAAAGGGTCTGGCAGGTCGCAATGTAGTTGCTTGTAAGCGTACCGAAAAGCGGCCCTTCCCCTGCGTACGTCAAGCGTCGAAAGGAATTTGCGGGCCGATGTCGACTTCTGGCAAACCCGCCCGTCTTCCAGATGAGGCGCCCCAGATGAGGCGTCAAATAGGCAAGCTCAGCCAAGGAGAAACACGATGCGCGTTATGGTGTTCGCGAAGGCCAGTGACGACAGCAAGATGGACGGACCTCCCACCCCGGAAATGCTCGCGGCATTTGCGGCCATGGACGCCTTCACCGAGGAACTGGTGAAGGCCGGCGTCTTCGTGGCCGCCGCCGGTCTCAAGAACGACGCCAGCGCCAGGCGCATCGTCATGGAGGGCTCGCGCCGTACGGTGATCGACGGACCGTTCACCGAGACCCGCGAGCTGGTCGCCGGCTTCTCCATCTGGGAGGTCAAGGACATGGACGAGGCGATGGCCTGGGCGAAGCGCGCACCCAACGTCATGCCCGGCAAGAACGAGATGGAAATCCGCCCGTTCTACGAGGCAGCGGATCTGGCCGAGTTCATGACGCCCGAAGAACTCGCCGCCCCCCGCGACGGCGATCGCGGCAAGCTCGGCGTCGCCTGATATCGCCGCCTGACATCGCCGGCTCAAGCCGCATGCCTGTTCCTTGCCGGCCCGATCCGTGAGAAGCTTCCCCATCAAGTTGGGGAACCTGATCATGAGAACGCTCACACTCGCCGCCACGCTGGCTTGCCTCACGGCTCCGGCTTGGGCTCAACCTCCCGCATGCACGGGCCGGCAGGTGGCCAGCCGGGAGTTCGTTGAGTCATTCAACGCTGCAAGCAGTGCAATGACGCGTCTGGACTATGCTGGCGCATTGACCCTCACAGCACTCGCACGCCCACATGCAACATCCGTGATGCTGCAGTCCGCCGTCACGCAGATCGAAGCCGCAGCCTATGTCGGCCTTGATGATCGCCCGGCAGCATCCGCGCGCATGAGGTCCGCCCTGTCCGACCCATGCCTGCCGCCCGCAGTGCATGCGACCTACATCGAGAAGCTGGCCGAATGGGGCATGTCGGCGAACTGACAAGAACTGGCGATCACTGGCGATCAAATCATCCGCCAGCCGCTCATCGCACCCTCTGCTTCTCCTTCGGGGCGGAGACGCTGCGTGTCTTGGCCTCGAACTTGGGCTTGGGCATCAACCGGAAGCGCGACTGACACCAGGCGAAATCAACGCCAACATCCAGCAAGGCATCGGAGCGTCCACACGGGCACGCAAATTCCATCACCGCCAGAACACGATACGCCTCGCCCGCAACAAGCGGCACCGGCTCTCCCGTCACATGGTTGGGCGCAACATTGACACACAGAACCAGATCACCGGGGCCAACAGCATAGCTCATGGCTTCCATCCATCAGATGACCGGGAAGATAAACCCGCAGCGCCGGGCAGCAAGCGCCAAATTCCGCTAACGCGCGGCGAGCGGCCGATCTGAAGACGGCCCCGACCGCTTGAAAGCTGTCGGCGAGCTGCCGGTCACACGCTTGAACGCATTGCTGAACGCGCTCTCCGAAGCATAGCCCAGCGTCCGGCCCAGTTCGGAAACGGACGTGTTCTCCTCACGCAGCGCATGCTCGGCAAGGCGCATGCGCCATTCGGTGAGATAGGTGACGGGCGCCACACCCGTCACCGTCTTGAAGCGCAGCGCGAAGGATGTGCGCGACATGGCGGAGGCTTTCGAAAGTTCATCGAGCGTCCAGGCGCGTGCGGGATCACTGTGCATGAGCACCAGCGCAGGCGCGATGCGCGGATCTCCCAGCGCCTTCAGCCAGCCCGCGGATGACTCTGCCGCATCATGCAGATGCTCGCGCAGGATCTGCACGAACAGCAATTGCGTGAGCTGTGCGGAGACGAGCTGCCTGCCCGGCAGGGCGGCCGCCCCCTCCTCCACCAGCTGGTCCATCAGCCAGCGGAAGATCTTCGCCTGCGGTGAATCCGATTTGATGTGAATCCATGGCGGCAGCACATCCATCAGCAAGCGCCCGCAGGATGGGTCGAGTTCGACGTGTCCGCCGAGATAGGCGAAGGCGCCGCCATCGCCGAGCACGGCGGTGGATTTGCCCGCGCCCGAGAAGAGCGTCAGTGCATCGACAGGCGGCAGGCCGAGATCGCTGGCGAGGACGAAGCCGCGTTGTTCGGCAAGCAGGTTCACGTCGCCTGCGTGCAGCTGTGCAGGCTCGGGCTCGCCATCCAGCCGGACCCAGCAACTGCCCTTCACGACCGCGGAGAACTTGATCTTGGCGCGCGCCGGAAAGCGGATCGCCCATGCGCCGCCGGCGGTGAACCCGCCGGTCAACAACGCCTCGGCCTTGGTCAGGCGAAGAATGTCCGAGAACGGATCTGAGGTCATTTCCGGACTATCGAGCAAGTAAACCGAACGCACAAGCATTCAAAATCCGGCAACGACGCGTAGTTTGCTGCTCAACAGAGAGCGCAGGAGACAAGTGATGGACGGCAAGCTGGTGCTGGTGACGGGCGGAACAGGCTTCATCGCGCAATACTGCATGCTGGCGCTGCTGAAGGCGGGCTATCGCGTTCGCACGACAGTCCGGTCGCTGAAGCGCGTGGACGAGGTGCGCCAGAACCTGAAAGCCGGCGGCGTCGATGCGGGGGACCGGCTCAGCTTTGTCGTCGCTGATCTAGCATCCGATGCCGGCTGGGCCGAGGCCGTCGCCGGGTGCGACTATGTCCAGCATGGCGCCTCGCCGACGCCCTCTGGCGAGTACGCCAATGAAGACGAATGGATAAAGCCCGCGGTCGAGGGAAACCTCCGCGTGCTGCGCGCCGCGCGCGATGCGGGCGTCAGGCGCGTCGTGCTGACATCGGCGTTCGGCGCGGTCGGCATGGGCCACAAGCCGATGAGCCGTCCCTTCAATGAAACCGACTGGAGCAATGTGAACGCGAAGATCGCGCCCTATCAGAAATCAAAGACGCTGTCGGAACGCGCCGCCTGGGATTTCATCGCGAAGGAAGGCCGCGGCCTTGAACTCTCCGCTGTAAACCCTGTTGGTGTCATGGGCCCCGCGCTCGGCGCAGATTATTCGCATTCGATCCGCATCATCACCAGCCTGATGAATGGCCAGCCCGGCTGCCCGCGCATCAACTCCGGCTATGTCGATGTGCGCGATGTGGCGGACCTGCACCTGCGCGCGATGACCGATCCTGCCGCAAACGGCCAACGCTTCATCGCGACGGCCGGCCCCAGCATCTGGATGCTGGATGTGGCGAAGATCCTGCGCCGCAGGCTGGGCGCAGCCGCCGCCAAGGTGCCGACCCGCGAGATTCCGAACTGGCTCGTGCGCCTGCTGGCGCTTGCCAATCCGGCGCTGAAACCCGTCGTGCCGCTGCTCGACCTCAACATGAACGCGACAAGCGAGAAAGCCCACCGCCTCCTCGGCTGGTCGCCGCGATCAACAGAAGAAGCCATCGTCGCCACCGCCGAAAGCCTCGTACGCCTGGACCTGCTGACGGCGTCCTGAACCCCGGCTGCGCGCCACGCCCGATGTCTTTTTGGGGGTGAGATCCCTGTGCCGTGACTGCCATGTCTTGTGAACTACGGCTTCCACTGTCCATTGCTCAGATGTTCGTGCGCGATCAGCCAGCCGCCATCAGCTTGTCTGGCAAACAGCCGCGTGCCACGGCCGCCGCCGCTCACCTCTGCCCCGCGCGCAATGCCTGACCATGCAAAGCTGTAGATCACCGCGGCGGCGTCATCGGATTGCAGGATCCAGTTCGACTCGCCGGATTCGTACTTGTAGTTCTCGATCACCTTCCAGCTCGACGTCATCAACGCCGCAAACGCGTCCTTCCCCGGAATGACCGAACCATTGCTGTAGAAAAACACGACGTCGTCGGTGAGCAGGGACAGCGCGGATGCGATGTCGCGCCGGATCAGCGCAGCCGTAAATTCAGCAGCGCATATCTGCGGAGAGTTCGCGATCATCTGGCGACGCTTCCCTTTCTGGCGGGCGCATCGAAATGCGCCTTGCGGATCAGCTCTTCTTCTTGGTCGAGACCGGCCTGGCGCGGGCGTCTTCCACGCGGGCGCCGGCGAGAATGCCTTCCAGCCCGTAATTGCCCTCATGGCAGGCGTATTCGTAGATCCCGCCTTCAACCGAGGCGAACTCGAACTCACCGCCCCACGGCACGGCCCACGTGTCCTTGTCCTCGACATCGAAGGCATAGTGCAGACGATGCTCGCCCACGCGCGTGAAACGCTCGGTGACTTTCACATTCGGGCCCGAGCCGCGAATATTCTGGTGCGGGTTGAAGCCGGTGGTCTCGACCACCAGCGTATCGCCATCCCACCAGCCGATTGAATCGCCCATATAGGGTTTGACGCCATCGCTGCGGTGCTTGCCGCCGATCGGCACGATGCGCGCATCGTTGATCATCTCGGTCTGGATCACGGCATAGCCCGGCGCCTGAACGACGCGGATCATGTTGTTGTAGAGATACTGCCCGATCGGCGGTCCGGGCGTGGGCTGGATGATGCAGCGCTCGCCCAGCGAACGGTCCTCGGGGTTGTCCGCATTGCCGCGCGTCGTGTCTTCCTCACCACCGCCGCCGGTGCGAACGCGGTTGGCTTCAGAGCCCGGAATGCGCGCCGGCACGCGGCCATCCTTCGGATAGGTGATCATCGAGGTGCGGCCCTTGCCGTTCACCCGCATGATCCAGTCGCCCGGATCGGTCCAGCCCGCGTTGTATCCGCAAGCGGCGGCAACCGCGCCCGAGCGGCATTCGTCGAGCTTGTCGGGACCGGCGCCCGCCACCTTGGTCCAGTTCTCCTGAAGCTCCTTTGGCGTCGGCGCGTTCTGGCGAACATTGCGCGCCTGGTTGCCCTTCTCGATCGCCGCCATTTCCTCGGCGGTGTATTCGAGCTTGTCGCCGTCCTTGCGCGCACGCTCCATCTTGGTGAGGCTGGCATTGGTCCAGACGCCGAGAAGATCGGGCTGGCCATCCGCCAGACGCGGCGTCTTGTAACCCTGCTCCAGCACAGCAGCAGGCATGCGCGCCGGCGAGGTCTGAGCAAGAGCAGGCGCCGCGGCGACGACAAGAGCGAAGCCGCAAACGGCGGCGCGCAGGATGGCTGAATGGCTCACAATGGTTCTCCCCAAGCATATCCCTGTCAGCAGGGCTTTCTTTGCCGCTATCTGACGAAGGAAGGGCACATTCGGCAAGTCTCAATTGCGGCATGGCCGCTAACCCCGATCTCCCTTGGGCCGCATTCGGGAGCGTCCGTCTGGGGCCAAAAGCAGACAGTCGGACTGGTTTGGCCTCGCTCAGGCGGTCGAGGTCGAGGGCGCAGCCTGATCAGATCAGGTCGCGCGGAATGCTTGCCGCATTGCGGACCGTGGCGATGCTTTTGCCGTTTGACCAGGCTTGCAACGACTCTTCGAGATGGAAAGCGTCAGCATCGCAGGTCAGCACATAGCTCGCCTGGATGCGGCAGTCCCAGTCACCACGCTTCCAGGATGAACTGGTGGTGTGACGCCACTTGCTGGACAACGGATCGCCTGCGGTGATCTCGCAGATTTCCTCGCGGGCCGACGACAGCTCGCTATCAGCGCCGACGACCTTGTAGGAATAGGCGGGCGTTGCGGTGACGATACGAACCTTGCCCGAACCATCTGGCGATACTGGATGGTAGCCCGATCCGGGCTGTGCTTCGCCGTTGACCTCGGCGATCGGGAATGGCGCGGGCGTTCGCTCGGCGGCGCGAACCGGCAGGCTCAATGTCGACTGACCCGAGGCGATGGTGAATGTGGGGTTGCCCGGCGATGGCCAGATCATCGGCCACAGGCCTTCTGACAAGCTGAGACGGATGCGCGATCCCGCCGAGAAACAATGCGCGATCGGACGGAGATCCAGGTCGATGGTGCAGGTACGCCCTTCTTCCAATGGAATCGGTTGAGACATCGACGTGCGGCGCGTGAGATTCAGCACGCCCCATGTGACAAGCCAGCTCTTGCCGTCCGGACGGACTTCGTTGAGGCGCAGCACGAGATTGGCGACGGGCGCGTCAGACGTGAAAGTCAGCCTGAGCTTCGGTGCTCCGAGAATTTCCAGGTTGTCGGCGAGTGGATCGCCGTCGAAGATCGTGGAGAGCTGGTCGTCGTGGGACTGCTCGATCGGCAGGCGATCAAGCCATTCGGGCTTGGTGGTTCCGAGAACGCCCTTGTCACGGTGGATGATCGGCGCGCCGTGGACGGGTTTCTCGCCAAGAGCGCCGGTGTTCAGGAAATAGCGATGATCGCGCGTACGCGCGGGCCAGGCGGCTTCCGCGATCCAGCGGCCTGGAAGCGCTGCGCCCTGCACTGCTGCCGACGTTGCAGAGGGCATGAAGCAGCGCAAGCGTGGCTCATCCATGATGCCTGTCGCCTCGCCCATGAGCCAGTGACGCCACCAGCGCACTTCTTCGTAGGCCCAATCCAGCCCCTGAGGCGCGGCGAGGTTTGGATAGGTGTGGCCCCATGGGCCGACCAGCGCCTTCGCGGGAGACTCCAGCTTCTCGAGCAGGCGCAGGACTGGGACGGCGTAAGTGTCATTCCAGCCGCTGACGAGATAGGTCGGAATGTTGATGGCGGAATAGGTCTCCGAAACTGAGCCGCGATTCCAGTAGGCGTCCTTGCGCTGGTGCTGCAGCCAGTTCGCGAGAATGGATGGGGTGGCGTCGAGCCGCCGCTGCCACATGCTCCGCCATGCATCGCCGACGATGTCAGGATCCGGCGGCCCCGCCATGACGTTCTTGAACAGCACGCCCCACTGGAAATTGGTTCGGCCAAGAGCGCCGCCAATGTAGTGTGCGTCATCGGTATAGCGGTTGTCGCAACACCCCATCGGCATGATTGCCTTGAGCGCGGGTGGACGGCGGGCTGCGACCTGCAGCGTATTTATGCCGCCCCACGAAAGTCCGCGCATGCCGACAGCGCCAGAGCACCAATTCTGCGCGGCAATCCACGCAATGATCTCGACGCCGTCATCGAGTTCGTGTTCGGAATATTCATCGGTGATGACACCCTCGGAGTCACCGCTGCCGCGCACATCAACGCGGACGAAGGCTATGCCGGATTCCGCGAGGGTCTTGCCCCAGATGTCGTCATAGGCGCGATAGAGGTCGCGCTTGCGATAGGGGATGTATTCGAGCACCGCCGGGTGGCGTTGGCTGCCTTCAGGAATCCATAGCCGGGCCGACAGGCGCACGCCGTCGCGCATCGGTATCCACGTGTGCTCGACAACGCGAAAGGTCGATGGCTCCGGCTTCTGCCATGCGCTCGGCGCATGACCGCACGCGGCGGAAAAGCCAAGCGCGGCGCCCGAGGCCAGCACCGCTCTTCGCGGGAGCACAAAATCGAAATCGCTCACACCACCCCTCCGGCTGCGCCGGCACGCTAGCACACCCCCGTGCCCGAACTACGCCGAATCCAACCCCACCTTTCCAGCCTCATTCCCAATCACATCAAGGCTGAAGCTGTAGGACGCGTATACGCTAACCCTCACCCCTCTCATGACGCCGTAGATTAGGCGCCATGAACACGCGCACGTCTTCACAGAGCGACACCACCGCGCCGGCCATGCCGCCGCGCGTGCGCGGGCTGTGGCTGGAAGCGGTGAACTGGGTCGGCTGGCTGCTCGCCATGTTCGACCGCGACGCGCTGCGCAGGAAAGGCGTCAGCCGCGAAACCGGCGCGCTGCTCGGCATCTGGCTGACGAATATCGAAGGCGCAGTTCGCCGCCTTATCCTCGCCGCCGCCTTCGCCTTCCCGCTCGCAGGCTACTTGCGCCAACCGGGCGGCGACGCCCGCAGCCGCATCGCGGCGCCATCATCGCGTGGCGCCGGCTTCTGCGTCTTCCGCCTGCGCGGCATGGGCGACGCAACAACGCCGCGCCCGGCGCACATCGCCAACACAACGCCCCGCGAGCCGAAACCCTATGGCCACATCCGCTTCCCCATCGACCCGCTGCTCAAGCTCGGCGCCACGCCTCGCGCGCACCGGGAGCGCGCCACCACGCCACGCGCACGCAATCCGCTCGATCGCTGGGGACGTCTGTCCCGGCAGGATCCCGACTGGCGCCCGCCCGAACAGGTCGTGCAATTCTCGCGCGAGCGCACGCCGCATGCTGCGCAGCCGAAGTCGCCGCCCACACGCCATGCGTCGCGCCCTCCCGAAGCCTTGCAGGCAGGCCTGCCCGCCAGCCTTTACGATTGGCGCCGCCGGCACGACGAATGGCAGAAGTTTGTGCCCGCGCCCGATTTCGCCGCGCGCTTCGACGCCCTGCAACGCGTCGCCACGGATCCGTCCGCCGCCATCGCTCGCGCCGCCCGCCGCCTCGCGCACTCGCACAACCGCGCGCTGATGCTGGCCCGCGAGGCCGCGCCGCAGACCGAGCCACCCCGCCGCGCCGCGCACATCGCCACCGCGGGCCATATCGAAACATTCATTCGCACGTGTCACGGCGCGCTGTTTACGCCCGACACAAGCTGATCGTCGCGAAAACCTGAAAGCATGCCCCGCTGGTCACGCCAGCGGGACCGCGCGCTCATGTCTTAGGGCCGCCAAGCATCGCCCTTGCGCCAGTTGCAGTCCGCATGCGCCAGCTGAAGGTTCCCGGGCTCATCGCCCCCGCCCTTCACCCGGGGCCGGATGTGATCGAATGTCGGCCGCTTCTTCTTCCAGACGGTTGCGTGCTGCACATCAAACCGCCCCGCCGGCATCGCCTCGCCACAGATGGCGCAACGCCCGGATTGTTTCGCCCAGAGTTCGTCGAACAGCCTCAGGCTTCAAGCTCCGCCGGTACAGCCCAGCCCCGTCGCGCGCACGCCGCCAGAACGGTATTTCTCAGAAGGCACGCCACCGTCATCAGCCCAACGCCCCCCGGCACCGGCGTGATATGGCCCGCTGTCTCACGGCACTCGGCGAAATGCGCATCGCCAACGACGCGGGTTTTGCCTTCGCCCTTCTCCGGCGCCGGAATGCGGTTGATGCCCACATCGATCACCACCGCGCCCGGCTTCACCCAGTCGCCGCGAACCATCTCGGGCCGCCCCACCGCCGGCACCAGAATGTCCGCCGTCCGGCACAACTCTTTCAGGTTCGCCGTCTTCGAATGCGCGATCGTCACCGTGCAGTTCTCGGCCAGGAACAGCAGCGACACCGGCTTGCCCACCAGGATCGAGCGCCCGATCACGACAACATTCTTTCCCGACAGATCATTGCCCAGCGCATACTTCGCCATGATCACGCAGCCCACCGGCGTACACGGCCGCAGGCCCGGCTTGCCCAGCATCAATCGCCCGGCGGAAAGCTCGGTCAGTCCATCGACATCCTTCATCGTGTCGATGCACGCCAAAGCCTTCGCTTCGTCCAACCCCTTCGGCAGCGGCAATTGCAGCAGGATGCCATCGACTTCCGCGTCAGCGCTCAGCGCCTTCAGCTCGGTCTCGATCTCATCCTGCGTCGCGCTCGCCGGAAAGCGTTTCGTGATCGAACGCATCCCCGCCGCTTCCGTCTTCTCGCTCTTCGATTTCACATACAGCGCACTCGCCGGATCATCGCCCACGAGCACAACCGCCAGGCACGGCTTGCCCGGCAGCTTCGCCACGGCCGCGGCCGCCGCCGCGCGCACCTTCTCGGAAACGATTTTCCCGTCGATCAGTTCAGCCGGCATCGCCATCACCCAAGAGAGCCTGAATGGCCGCTCCTATAGACGGGTCAGCGGAGATTCGCACGGTCTTGATGCGCTGGGTTTCGCCCTTCTCCACCGAAACGGCGGATTTCGGCACGCCAAGCGCCCTGGCGATCACCTGTTCGATGGCCGCATTGGCGCGGCCCTTCTCAGGGACCGCCCGCACGCGCACTTTCAGGAAGGTCTGGCCGGCGGCGTCCTCGCCCTGCCCTTCGATCGCGTCCTTCGACGCGCCTGGCTGCGCCCGCACCCGGATTTCCGCCCCGCCCGCGACCGGCCGCCAGCAGGAGGCTGACATGAAATCAGATCACGTTGGGGTAGATGTAACGCCACATCACATCACGGATCAGGAAGATCAACAGGATCAGCACAAGCCCCGAAAGATCCAGCCCGTTGAACGGCTTGATCACGCTCCGGATCGGCTTCAGCAGCGGCTCCGTAATCGCGCCAAGGAAGTTCCAGACCTGCCAGACGAACTGGTTGCGCCGGTTGATGACGTTGAAGGAAATCAGCCAGGACATCACCGCCTGGATGATCAGCACCCAGACGACAAGGTTCAGGACGATGTCGAGAACAAGGATGATCGACTTCATGGTCTCTCCGCAGGCAACCCGGCAGGCCCGTCATCCGGCCCCGTCTGGCATGTAGGAGCCAGCTGCCCGATCTCATACCGTCCGGGTTTAGAATTGGAAAATGAGAGGATTTTTACCAGCCCGAAAGCCGCAAGGAAAACTGGTGGAGCCGAGGGGAATCGAACCCCTGACCTCGTCATTGCGAACGACGCGCTCTCCCAACTGAGCTACGGCCCCGTTTCCGGAATACCCAAGCAGGCCGGGTATTTGGGAGCCGGTTTGCTAGTCCTTGGCCGCTCGCCCGTCAAGGATGGCGCCGGGCCGCCCGCTGCCCCTAAAGCAGGCGTTAAACCTTGACGTCCAGTGTCCCGCCCATGCGCAAGGCCCTCGCCCTTCTTCTCGCTTCGTCACTCGCCGCCGGCCGGGCCTCCGCTTCGCCGCCAGCGCCGCCGGCCAAACCGGAAATGGACCCGCAGGCCCAGCGCATCACCGGCTCGCCGAATTACTTTCCCACCTTCGGCCTGCGCGCCTCGATCGCGCGTGGCTTCAACACGCGCGGCGTTCTGGCAGTCGATGCCGGCCTCGACGTGCCGGACGAGAAGATCCGCAAAACTGCCGAAGCTCTCCGCCCCCGCCTCATCAGCTCGATGCGCGAAGCCGTTTCCAATTATGCCTCGCTGTCATACGTCGTGGGCGAGAAGCCCGACGCCGACATCGTTCGCGCCCGCCTTCAGAAGGCCGTCGACCAGGTGCTCGGCAAGGACAAGGCGCGCGTGACCCTCGCCAGCATGATCGTGTTCCAGCAGTAGCGATCGCAGCGCTAGCCCGCGATCTCATCCATGAATGCCGCCATCGCCACATCCTTGTGGGTGACACCCTTGGCGTCATGCGTCGTCAGAACGACCTCGACCTTGTTGTAGACGTTGGACCATTCGGGATGGTGGTCCATCTGGTCGGCCTTGAGGGCGACGCGGGTCATGAAGCCGAAGGCCGCGTTGAAGTCGACGAATTTGTAGGTCTTCGAAATGGCGTCGCGGCCGGAGACTTCCGTCCACCCGGAAAGCTGGGCGATGGCTTTGGCGGCGCCGATGCGCTCGGTCATGTCCTGGCTCCTTCGAAATTGGTTAACTGCAACTTAGTGCGAAACCTGAGCCCGCCCCGCAACGGTCCGTCAGTACATTTGGAAGATAATGCGGACAAATCGGGAGATAATACCGTGACCCATTTCCTGCGTTCCGAGAAAAACCCGGAAGGCCACAAGCTTGAAGACCTGCTGATGCAGCTGCGCGCAGACATCCTGCATCGCTGCGAAATGATCGCATCCGACACGCGCCCCGAAGCGCTGCATGTGATGGCGAACAACATGAAAGTCCTCGGCCATCTCAGCGAGTCGATTGCGCTGGCGCTGGATTCGACCCGCGTTCTGGATCGTGCGTTCGGCCCGTCGCAGGCGGCCCAAGGCGGCCCGCCCCGCATCGGCAAGGCTGACGCGGCCTAACCCGAGCCTGAAACAAAATAGAGCCATGTGCCGTCCTCGGCGATGCCGAGGACATAGCCCGGCCATACCCCGCCACGGCGCAGGACTTCGGCCTGCCCTTCGCCCAGCAGGCGGCTGATGTCGCGTTCGGCGACCGGGGTTATCTGCTCGGGTTTGAGCCTCGCCATCCATGGCCAGATATAGACCTTGCCCATGGACGTATCGGCGACGGCGTAGCGATAGCCGAGCAGCTTGTCGGCCTGCGCCATCGGCCAGTCGCCCGAACGCATCTTGAGATACCAATAGTCCTTGTGCGTCATGTTCGCGTTGTTGGAGCGGAAGCCGGGCGTTGCATCGGCCAGCGCCGCCATGTCGCGATACGTGCCGCTTGCGGCGATCTGCTTCAGCTTGCGGACGGTTTCAGCAACGGCGTCCGGCAAGGGTTCGACAGTATCAGGAAGATCGACCACGGCGGCGCCGACAGGCGCGCCTGCCGGCGGGGCATCGCATGCCGAGGCAAGCAACACCGTCGCACACGCAATCAGAAGCGATCTGCGCAACAAGCGCATCGAGACCAGCCCCTCGCCATCAACCCCGGCGCAACTCTCTCAGCGCGCGCAGCAAGCGCAAGTGGGGCAGTCGTGAATCTTTGCGTGACTAGAACGCGATGCCGACGGCCTTCGAGAGGTCGTCCAGGAGTTGCTGCTCGGACGTCACCTTGATCGTCGTCATGCCCAACTCGCGCGCAGGCTTCAGGTTGATGCCCAGATCGTCGAGATAGACGCATGCTTCCGGCTTTACGCCGATGGCTTCGCACATCATCAGATAGATGCGCGGATCGGGCTTGCGAACACCTGCTTTCGAGCTTTCGATCACATGATCGAACAGCGAGAAGACCTCGGCGATCTGCTGCGCTTTTTCCGGTGAGGACGACATGCCGGCGCCCTTCCCTGTGGGTGCGTTGTTGGTGATGCAGCCGACCTTCCATCTTGCCTTGCAAGCCTTGAAGGCGGCGACCACGCGGGGCCGCAGGTCGCCCGACAGAAGCGCCAGCACATCGCGGCCGGGGATCATGTGCCCCAGCAGTTTTGCTTCATCCTCGAACAGGCGATCGAACATGGCGGCGTCGATTTCGGAGCGCTCGATCTGCGCCCAGGCATTGGTATTCGGGTTCACCGAATTGATCTGGCGGATGATGTCGTTGGGCAGGCCGCGTTCACGCTCGTAGCGGTTGAAAGCATCAAACGGCGAGGTCGTGAAGACGCCGCCGAAATCCCAGATCACCGCCTGAACGTTCATGTCTCGCCGTCTCCAGAAGCCGGGCCGGAATAGCGACGCATCACCCCAAAAGCAACGACGCCTCCCTTTTGGGGAGGCGTCGCCATTTCGATTTTGGAGATCGGCTACTTCTTGCCGGTGTCATCGTTCTGGATGCCGGCCGCGGCAAGATCCGCGTTCGGCTCATGACCGGCGACCACGACGCCCTTGGCCAGCTTCGAGTTCCACATGCCGTAGGCGAAGTAGAACAGCGTGCCGATGGCGAGGTACGGGATGAAGAAGTTCCGCGTAGCCTCATGCGCCATGAGCGACATGACGAGCAGGAAGCACATGGAAGCGCCGATGAGTGCGATGGCGACAATCAGCCAGGTCGGCATCTTGAACGGCCGGTGGAGGTTCGGCCGTGCGAAGCGCAGGTAGATGACCGTCACGCAGATGAACATGAAGGCGATGAGCGTGCCCACATTCGTCGTGTTGCCGAGGAAGTCGAGACCGGTGAAGCCGGCAAAGCCTGCTGCAACGATGCCGACGACAATCGTGTTGACCCACGGCGTTTTGTACTTGGGGTGGATCTTGGCGAACACAGGCGGCAGCAGGCCGTCGCGCGCCATCGTGTAGAAGATGCGGGTCTGGCCGTAGAGCAGAACCAGCATCACCGACGACAGGCCGGCGAAAGCGCCGACTTTCACGAGGATCGCGAACCACGGGAGACCCATGCGGTCAACCGCGAGCGCGATCGGGGCCGGCACATTGAGCTCTTGGTACGGCACGATGCCGACCAGCACGGCGCAGGTCAGGATATAGAGGATCGTGCAGATGATGAGCGAGCCGAGGATGCCGATCGGCATGTCCTTGGCCGGGTTCTTCGCTTCGGCGCCGGCGGTCGAGACGGCCTCGAAGCCGATATAGGCGAAGAAGATCACTGAAGCACCGGCGATCAGGCCGCCGATGCCGTACTGCGCGCTGTTCTGACCCGTGACGACATTGCCAAGGGCCGTCCAGATCTGGGACCCCATCGACATGTCGGTGCCGGGCGGCGGCGCCGGGACCTGTTCCGGGATCAGGGGCGACCACAGTTCGGGGTTCACATAGAAGATGCCGATAATGATGAAGGCGACGACTACCGTGACCTTGATGGCCACGACGATGTTGTTGACCTTCGCGGATTCGGAAACACCGAAGATGAGCAGCGAGGTGACAGCAACGATGCCGAGCAGCGCCGGCAGGTTGACCACACCCATCACCGTGGCGCCCGTCACAGGGTCGATTACCGAAACACCTGGGGCGGCCGTCAGTGCGGCGGGAATGTTGATGCCAAGGTCATGCATCAGGCTGACCGTGTAGCCCGACCAGCCGACCGCAACCGTAGAGGCGGCGACGCCGTATTCGAGCAGCAGCAGCACGCCCATGATCCAGGCGACGAACTCGCCCAGCGAGGCGTAGGTATATGAGTAAGCCGAGCCCGAGACCGGGATGGCGGCGGCAAGTTCGGAATAGGCAAGCGCGACGAAGGCGCAAAGCACACCAGTGATGACGAAGGAGATCATGATGCCGGGGCCGGCGAATTCGGCCGCCGCCCTGCCCGTCAGCACGAAGATGCCGGTACCGATGATGCAGCCAATGCCGAGGAGAACGAGGTTTACGGCGCCGAGAGACCGCTTGAGCTCCCCGCCCTGATGCTCCGCGTGCATCTGCTCGACCGATTTGCGGGCGAACAGCTGCCCAATCCCTTTAGCCATACAATTTCTCCCGCCACGGTGTCCGTCGGACCCGCCGATTGTGGACCGGACGTTAGCCAGACATGCTCAAGGCCGCAACCGTTCCTGTTTGGCCCGCCGCAAAGCAAGGTTTCCTTCGCCGGAACGGGCTTTTGGATGGTTCGTGCTCAGATATCGACCGTGCCTGGGTCAGCCGCGCGCCGCCAGGGGCCCTTGTAGCGGGGATCGTCGCGACGGCGGCGCTCCGGGCCGAAATAGCCGGCGGCCTGAATGAACGGGCGCCTGCGCTCGATGACTGCATTGACGCGGTTGGCCACGTCGACGGCGCGAATGGGCTTCACGAGAAACTCGTCCACCCCTGCGTTAATCGCGTCGATCACGCGACGGTGCTCGGAATAGGCGGTGATCATGATGATCGGCAGGTAGCGGTTGGGGCTATCGGGATCGAGCCGGATACGCTTGCAGAAGTCGATGCCATCCAGGCCGCCCAGCTTGAAGTCGACGAAGGCAATGTCGATGTCTTCGTTCGCAACAATACCGATCGCCTCGTTGCAGTCTGCGGCTTCCTCGATCCGGCGCATGCCGAAATTGGCGAGAATGACTCGCACAAGTCCGCGCATGTGAGCGTTGTCGTCCAGGATCAGCGCTGAAACGCTTTCCAGAGTCATCCGACCGTTATTCCCTGGCCGTTCCGCGGCGACGCCACGGTTCAGGCATTCCCCAAATAGGACGGGTTGTCCCGTCTCTATTGTGGGGTATCGCTCTAGACTGTTCGCAAGCCAAGACAAGCGCAATTCGACGCCATGTGCAGTCAAGTGCAGCGCCGGCTTGCAACAATGAACACCAGCCACCTTATTCTTAACAACACTCTGGCTTGTCTGCAGGCAGGGCCGTTCCGTGGGGGCCTGACGTGGCCCCAACCAGCGGCTAGAGAGACAGTTCCGGCGATCTGCCGGCCAGACGGAAAGACCGCGTGAGCCCGACACAGGACCAGATCGCACAACTCACGCGCGGCCGCGTTCTGGTGGTCGGCGACGTCATGGTCGATCATTATGTTTCGGGCCGCGTGTCGCGCGTATCCGACGAGGCGCCGGTTCCGATCATCCATGTTGGCGATGAACGCTGGACAGCGGGGGGCGCGGCCAACGTCGCCGCCAACGTGGCGGCCCTGGGCGGCAAGGCGCTTCTGGTCGGCGTTACCGGCGGCGATCAGGCGGCATCGACGCTGGCAGGCATTCTGGCCGACCTTGCGAGCGCGATCGAAACGCACCTGATCACCGAACCCGGACGGCCAACGACGATCAAAACGCGCTATATGGGCGGGCAGCATCAGATCGTGCGCGTCGATCGCGAACATCCCGGCGCCGTCGGCAAGGCGACGGAAGACAGGCTCATCGCCGCCGTCGACATGCTGGCGGACGACTGCGACGCGATCATGATCTCGGACTATGCAAAGGGCGCACTGACCGACCGCGTGCTGGCAGCCATCATGGCAGCTGGAAAGAAAGCCGGCGTGCCGATCATTGTCGATCCGAAGCGGAATGACTGGAGCATCTATCGCGGCGCGACGATCATCACGCCGAACCGCAAGGAGCTGCAGCTGGCGACGCATGCCCTGTGCGGGTCGGATGCAGAATGCGCCGACGCCGCTGGCCAGGCGATTGCGACGATGGGCGCCGCGGTCCTGCTGACGCGGTCGGAACACGGCATGTCGCTGTTCCGTCAGGCAGGAGAGCCGCTTCATCTTTCCGCCAAGGCGCGCGAAGTGTTCGACGTATCCGGCGCCGGCGACACAGCTGCAGCAACAGTCGCGCTGGGCATTGCGAGCGGACTGCCGATCGAAACGGCGATGCAGCTCGCCAACGTTGCCGCCGGCATCGTTGTCGGCAAGCGTGGCACAGCGACCGCAACCCCTGCCGAATTGCTGGCCGAGATCGGGACGGGCAATCGGGGGCTTGGCGGCGCGCCGGGCGCCCTCCTCCTCGCTGAGGCGAAGAAGCTGCGCGAGACTTGGGGCCGCGAGGGCCTGACCGTCGGCTTTACCAATGGCTGCTTCGATATCCTGCATGCCGGGCACATTTCGCTACTGCGCCAGGCGGCGAACGCATGCGACCGGCTGATCGTGGCGCTGAACACGGACGCCTCCGTTCGCGGCCTCAAAGGGCCGGAACGCCCCGTTCAATCGGAAGCGGTGCGCGCGGCGGTGATGGCGGCTGTCAAAGGCGTCGATGCGGTGATCCTGTTTGGCGACCCAACCCCCTTGGAAGTGATCTCCGAGCTGCAGCCCAATGTGCTGATCAAGGGCGCCGACTATGCCGAGGATCAGATCGTGGGCGCAGATATCGTCCGTGCCCGCGGCGGCCGGATTGTCCGGGTGACGTTGGTAGACGGCCAGTCGACGACCAAAGTCATCGAGAAATCGCGACGGCCAACTAACAGTTAATGACTGGTCGAGCGCGTTACCTGCAAGGGTGGTCCAAACCCTGCATTCCTTGGCGACAGTCGACTTGACTTTGGCGCCGTCGCCCGCGCTAACCATGCTGGACGGATTTGCGCTCAGACTGAAGAAGGATGCGCCATGCGCGTGACGATGATCGGGGCTGGCTATGTCGGCCTGGTGTCCGGCGCCTGCTTTGCGGATTTCGGCCACACGGTCACGTGCGTCGACAAGGATCCCGGCAAGATTGATCGCCTGGAAAAAGGCGTGATGCCGATTTTCGAGCCGGGCCTGGCTGAGCTCGTCGCCTCCAACGTCAAGGAAGGCCGCCTATCCTTCTCGCTGGATGCGAAAGACGCGATCAGGAACGCCGACGCCGTCTTCATCGCGGTTGGCACGCCGTCTCGCCGTGGCGATGGCCATGCCGACCTGTCCTATGTCTATGCCGCCGCCAAAGAGATCGCTGAGCACATGGATGGCTTTACCGTCGTCGTCACTAAATCCACCGTGCCGGTTGGCACGGGCGACGAGGTTGAAGAGATCATCCGCAAGACCAATCCGAACGCCAAGTTCGCGGTTGTTTCAAACCCGGAATTCCTGCGTGAAGGCGCCGCGATCAGCGACTTCAAGCGGCCCGACCGCGTGGTTGTCGGCACCGACAATGAAGAGGCGCGCGAACGCATGCGCGAACTCTATCGACCGCTCTTCATCAACGAGACGCCGATCTTGTTCACCGAGCGTCGTACGTCCGAGCTGATCAAGTACGCCGCCAACGCGTTCCTTGCCGTCAAGATCACGTTCATCAACGAGATGGCGGACCTGTGCGAGAAGGTCGGCGCCAATGTTCAGGATGTCTCCAAAGGCATCGGCCTCGACAACCGCATCGGGAAGAAATTCCTGCACGCGGGTCCCGGTTATGGCGGCTCGTGCTTCCCGAAAGACACGCTCGCCCTCACCAAGACCGCCAACGATCATGGCAGCCCGGTGCGCATCGTTGACACCGTAGTGCAGGTCAACGAAGCGCGCAAAAAAGCGATGGCGGATCGCGTCATCAAGGCGATGGGCGGCAGCGTGAAGGGCAAGACGATCGGCGTACTTGGCCTCGCCTTCAAACCCAACACTGACGACATGCGCGACGCGCCTTCGCTGGATATCATTCCCGCCCTGCAGGCAGCTGGCGCGCGCGTGAAAGCTTATGACCCCGAAAGCATGCATGAGGCCGGCAAGATTCTGGCTCGTGTAGATTTCTGCGACGGCCCCTATCACGCAGTCGACGGCGCCGATGCGATGGTGCTGATCACGGAATGGGACCAGTTCCGGGCGCTCGATTTCGACCGGGTGAAAAAGCTGCTGAAATCCCCCGTCGTGGTGGACTTACGCAATGTCTACCAGCCTTCGGACATGCAGCGCCGGGGGTTTAACTACACCAGCGTCGGGCGGCCGTAAGTCGCCAAGGGGGAAAGACCATGACACGATCAAGTTCACTACTCGAAAACCGCGCGCTTGTTACAGGCGGGTCTGGGTTTCTTGGCTCGCACCTGTGTGATCGACTGCTCGCGCGCGGACAGGATGTGTTGTGCGTCGATAACCTGTTTACCGGCCAGAAGCGTAATCTCGCCCACCTGCACGGCAATCCGAAGTTCGAATTCCTGCGCCATGACGTGACTTTCCCATTGTTCGTGGAAGTCGATCAGATCTGGAACCTCGCCTGCCCGGCCAGCCCGATCCACTATCAGCACGACCCGGTACAGACGACGAAAACGTCCGTGCATGGCGCAATCAACATGCTGGGGCTTGCGAAGCGCCTTGGCGCGAAAGTCCTGCAGGCGTCGACATCGGAAGTTTACGGCGATCCATCGATTCACCCGCAGCCCGAGGAATACTGGGGTAATGTAAACCCGATCGGCACGCGGTCCTGCTATGACGAGGGCAAGCGCTGCGCCGAAACGCTGTTCTTCGATTATCACCGCCAGCATCAGCTGCGCATCAAGGTGATGCGGATTTTCAACACCTATGGCCCGCGCATGCACCCGAATGACGGGCGCGTGGTGTCGAACTTCATCGTTCAGGCGCTGCAAGGCAAGGACATCACCATCTATGGCGACGGCCTGCAAACGCGTTCGTTCTGCTATGTCGACGATCTGATCGAAGGCATGATCCGGCTGATGGATACCGGTGATGACGTGACCGGCCCGATCAATATCGGCAATCCCGGTGAATTCACGATGATCGAGCTTGCCGAAACAGTGTTGAGGTTGGTCGGCTCGAAGTCGAAACTCGTGCGCCAGCCTCTGCCTGCCGATGACCCGAAGCAGCGCAAGCCCGATATCACCAAAGCGAAGAGTGTCCTCGGCTGGGAGCCTAAAATTCAGCTTGAGGATGGCCTCAAGGAAACAATCGTCTATTTCCGGAATCTCCTGAACGAATAGCGGAGACCGGCGTGGCGCTTCCCCATAGCCAGACCATCAAGCACTGGATGTTCAACGACGCCCTGCCCTGGTGGGCGGCGAACGGCGTTGATCGCAAGGATGGCGGCTATGTCGAGCAGGTGACGCCAGCCGGCGTCGACGCCGGCATTATGTTCAAGCGCACCCGCGTGACTGCCCGGCAGATCTACGTGTTCTCGCATGGCTACATGCTGGGCTTCGCGCCGGGACTGGATCTGGCGCAGGACGGCGTCGACTATCTCACCTCAAAGGCCTGGCTCGGCCCGGACAAGGGCTTTGCGCGTCGGTTGACGCGCGAAGGCGCACTGCTCGATCCGACACCCGATCTCTATGATCATGCCTTCGTCCTGTTCGCGCTCGCCTGGCATCACAAGGCGACAGGCAATCAAGCCTCGCGCGACTGGATGCACCGGACGCTCGACTACATCGAGACTCATCTGAAGGTGAGCGGTGGTGAAGGTTTCTGGCACGAACTGCCGCCGACGGGTTGGCGCCAGCAAAACCCGCATATGCATCTGACAGAAGCATGCCTCGCCGCTTTCGAGGCCACGGGAGAAGCACGCTTCGCTACCGTGGCGAACGAGATCGTTGGCGTCTTCACGTCACGATTCTTCGATCTGAAATCGCAGACGCTGGCAGAGTACTTCACCAACGATCTGGCGCGCGCGACCGGCGATGATGGGCGTATCGTGGAGCCGGGGCATCAGCTTGAATGGGCGTGGATTCTCAATTCCTGCCGCAAGCTGCTCGGGCTGGAGGTCGCGCCGCAGATACGCGCGCTCGCCAGCTTTGCAGAAACGAACGGCGTCGATCCCGTGACGAAGATCACATTCAACACCGTTCGCGACGATGGGACGCCGATCGACCGGGCCTCGCGCACATGGCCGAATACTGAGCGGATCAAGGCGGCGATTGCGCTTTACGAACTCGATGGCGTCGATCCGGCGCCTGTGATCCAGTCATCCGCCGGCATCCTGTTCGACCGTTATCTCGGCCGCACGCTGCCGGGAACGTGGGTCGATGTGGTTGATGCCAGTGGACAGCCTGTTCCCGGCAACGCGCCGGCATCCACACTCTACCACGTCTTCCTGGCGTTCGCAGAAGTGCTGCGCATCAACCGCTAGTTCGCGACGCGGCGGCGAACTTCCTCGGCAATCGCAAGCGAGCTGGTGAGGCCAGGCGATTCAATCCCGAACAGGTTCACCAGCCCCGCAACGCCATGCAACTCCGGCCCGTCAATGCGGAAGTCTGCAGCAGGCTCGCCCGGCCCTGAAAGCTTCGGGCGACAGCCGGAATAGTCTGCCGTGATCGCGCCATCTGACAGGCCCGGCCAATAGCGACGGATCGCAGCGTAAAATGAATCCGAACGCTTCGCGTCCACGCGATAATCCACCACCGCAGGATCGCTCGTCGACAGCCATTCCACATCCGGCCCGAACCGCATGCGGCCCACGAGATCAAGCGTCACGTGAACACCAAGACCGCCATCAACAGGCGCGGGGTAGATCAGTCGACTGAAGGCAGGCTTGCCTGAGCAGCCGAAATAATTCCCCTTCGCAAGCACCAGCTTGGGAATGAGAGCCGCGCGATAGCCTTCGATACTGCGCGCAACCTGATGTGCGTAAAGACCCGCGCTGTTCACCAGTCGTTGGCATGTGATGGCGCCCGGCTCTGCCCCGCCCGTCATCACGCGGAAGCCGCCGTCGATGATCTCGATGCGCGTCACCGGCGTCTCGAAAACAACGCTGCCGCCATGGTCCTCGATCTCGCCCTGCAGGGCGAGCATGTAGCCGTGGCTATCGACGATGCCTGTCTCAGGCGACCAAAGCGCAGCCGTGCAGCGCAGGTTCGGCTCCCACGCCATCGCCTCTGCGCCTGAAATCAGGCGCAGGTTTTCAACATCGTTCTTGAGCCCGGTCGCGTGAATGCTTTCGATCTTCGCCGTTTCAGTGTCGCTCGTCGCAACGATCAGCTTGCCGCGCTTGAGGTGAGGCACACCCCGCGCCTCCAGATAGGCATAGAGCTTCCGCCTGCCCTCAACGCACATCCGGTGGCGCAGGCTATTTGTCGGGTAATACATGCCGCCATGGATCACCTCGGAGTTTCGCGAGGAGGTGCCTGTGCCGATCCCGTCCGCCGCCTCGAGCACCAGCACATCATGACCCAAGCGGGCGAACTCCGCCGCCACGGCCAGGCCGACAGCCCCAGCGCCCACGATGACGACGTCGACGTCCATTAACCTTTGGCTCCCTGGCAGGCGAAGACCAGTGCTCGCTAAAGCAAGATCAACGCCTTCGCCACAAGTCTGGAAAGTCGGTTTCCCGATAATTACCCTATGCGGCGTATCCCCTGCATTGAGAGCCGCAGGCTGCAATGATAGGCGCTAGGGCGATGGCCGAGTTCAATAACCTCTATGCCCACGGTTTCGTGCGGGTCGCCGCTGCCAGCCCGCGCGTGCATCTGGCCGATCCCGCGTCCAACGCCCGCGAAACCATCGAGCTGATGCGCAAGGCCGACAAGGCCGGGGCCTCCGTTTGCGTGTTCCCGGAACTTGGCCTGTCCGGCTACACGATTGATGACCTTCATCTGCAATCGACATTGCTGTCCGCCGTTCTCGAGGCGATCGCGAAAATCAAGGATGCGAGCCGTTCACTGACGCCGGTTGTCGTTGTCGGCGCGCCGATCCAGGTGGGGCCGTCCGTTCACGGCTGCGCGGTGGTGATCCATCGCGGAGCGATCCTCGGCATCGTGCCCAAGACCTACCTACCCAACTATCGCGAGTTCTACGAAAAGCGTCAGTTCGCCATGTCGACCGACGCCGTGGTCGACCAGATCATCCTCGCTGGCGATACCACGCCGTTCGGCGTGGACCTGTCGTTCGAAGCCGACGATGTTCCCGGCTTCACCCTCGCCGTCGAAATCTGCGAGGACATGTGGGCGGCGATCCCGCCCTCCACCTACGCTGCGCTGGCCGGCGCCAACATCATCGCCAACCTGTCCGCATCCAACATCACCATCGGCAAAGCGGCCGAGCGCGACATGCTCTGCCTCTCTCAATCCGCGCGCGCATCGTGCGGCTATATTTATTCCGCCGCCGGCTACGGCGAATCCACGACGGACACCGCCTGGGATGGTCAGCTCGCCGTCTATGAACTCGGCAGCAAGATCGCGGAGTCCGATCGCTTCGCCGACCAGTCTGCCCTGCTGCTTGCCGATATCGACATTGCACGCATCGGTCAGGACCGCATCCGGAACGGCACTTTCCGCGACACTGCGCGCAACCACAAGGACAGCCTGAAACGCCGCCGCATCGGCTTTTCAGCTGCGCCAGAGCGCGGTTCAAAGCTTCCGCTGGCGCGCCATGTCGATCGCTTCCCGTTCGTGCCGGACGATGAAGCCCTGCTCGATCAGGACTGCTTCGAGGCTTACAACATACAGGTTCAGGGCCTGCGCAGGCGGCTTGAATCCTCCGGCGTGAAGAAAGCGCTGATCGGCGTTTCCGGCGGCCTCGATTCAACGCAGGCGCTGCTGGTCACGGTCCGGGCGTTCGACCTGATGGGCCGCAAACGCACAGACATTATCGGCGTCACCATGCCGGGCTTTGCCACCACCGAGGGCACGAAATCCAAGGCGCACGCCCTGATGAAAGAGCTGGGCATTGATGCGCGTGAGATCGACATCAAGCCGCTGGCGAACCAGATGCTCGCCGATCTCGATCACCCCTACGCCAAGGGGAAAAAGGTCTACGACATCACGTTCGAGAATGTGCAGGCCGGTCTGCGCACCGACTATCTCTTCCGCCTCGCCAACAAGGAAGGAGGCCTCGTCGTCGGCACGGGCGACCTGTCGGAGCTGGCGCTCGGCTGGTGTACCTATGGCGTCGGCGACCATATGAGCCACTACAACGTCAACGGCGCAGTGGCGAAAACGCTGATCCAGCACCTCATCCGGTGGAGCGCCGCGAGCGGCCTCTACTCGGAGAGCGCCGCACACGTGATGCGCGCCATTCTCGATCAGGAAATCTCGCCTGAGCTCGTGCCAGCCGGCGCGGATGGCAAGATCCAGTCGACCGAAGACACGATCGGCCCCTACAATCTGCACGACTTCTTCCTGAACCAGACGATCCGCTGGGGTTCCTCGCCTTCCCGTATCGCCTTCCTGGCGCACGCCGCGTGGGGCGACGCCAAGGCCGGCGAATGGCCCGCCCACACGGCGGACAAGGACCGGGTCGCCTATGACCTGGCGACCATCGTGAAGTGGCTGGACGTGTTCGCGAAGCGCTTCTTCCTGACCAGCCAATTCAAGCGCTCTGCTGTGCCGAACGGGCCCAAAGTCACGTCCGGCGGCTCTCTTTCGCCGCGCGGCGACTGGCGCATGCCTTCGGATTCGAGCGCCGCCCCGTGGCTGGAAGACATTGCCAAACTCAAGGCGCAGCTGGGTTTGAAGGCCTGACGGCCTCTAAACCTTGCCTTTTGAGCCCCTCTGATACATGAGGGGCCAGCTCGCACTCGTAGCTCAGCTGGATAGAGCGCTGCCCTCCGAAGGCAGAGGTCACAGGTTCGACTCCTGTCGAGTGCGCCAGTCTTTTCAAATACTTATGGATTTGACGGCGTGACGGCGCGCCTGCGATCTGCGATTTATGCGGGATCGCGCCCAGCGGGGGCGGCAGCTCGGATTGCACGATGACATTCTGGAAGGCCGCCATTCTGGCGCTGGCGACGCTGACCGCCTGCAGCGAAGAGAAGCCGGCGCCCCCAGTGCCGCCGATTGCCGACGTCCCGCCCAGGCCGGCGATCTGGAAGGTCGCGGATGCGGACACGACCGTTTACCTGTTCGGCACGGTCCACGTCCTGCCCCCGACGCTCACCTGGCATTCGCCTGCGGTCGACAAGGCACTGGATGAGGCAAAGGCCGTTTACTTCGAGACGGACACCGAGGGTGACCCGATGATGTTCCGCGAGATCGTGGAACGGCTTGGGAAGTATAGCCCGTCCGAGCGGCTTTCGGATCGGCTCAGCCTTGAAGATCTGGAGCTGCTGAAAGGCGCACTCGCCAAGCTGGACATGCCGCTGATCGCGATAGAATCGATGCGGCCGTGGTTTGCAGGCGTTGTCATCAGCGAGGCCGTCGTCCGCAAGGCCGGCTATGATGTCACCTCCGGCGTCGAAAGCGTGCTGAGACCGGCTGCCACCAAGGCCGGCAAGGAAATCCGCTTTCTGGAAACAGTCGAAGAGCAGATGACCTCATTCTCCACCCTGCCCGAGAATGTGCAGATCCGCTTCCTGACCGGCGGCCTCGCGGAGATCGACACGGCCACTCAGGAGCTGGACGCGCTGGTTAATGCCTGGAAGGCCGGAGATGTAGACGCGCTGACCCGGCTGCTGATCGACGACGACCTCGCGATCATTCCCGAGCTGTATGACGCGCTGCTGAAACATCGGAACGCAAACTGGGCTCCGGAGATCGACACCCTTCTGAAGTCCGAAACAGGGACATTCCTGGTCGCGGTGGGGGCTGCGCACCTGATCGGTCGGGACAGCGTGATCGAAATGCTGAAGCCTCTGGGCCATCCCGCTGAGCGGGTTCAGTAATACTTCCTGGCTCTCCAGCTCAGATCAGCCTCCACATTCCCCTATGGTGGCGCCTCCGGCGTCTCGCTTTCGTACATCGGGCGAACTCCTGTGCCGTAGCTTGACGGAAGGTTAAGGTCCGTTAACCATAAAACTGATCGCGTGACGCGGGAATTGCAGCGCCGCATCTCAATTGGATGCGGTGAAACCCGGCCCTTTCCTTGCTGACCGTAACGAAAACGGACGCGTGGAGACCATCAAATGCCCATTTCAGACAGCGTAAAGCTGCACGGGAAGGTAACCATCTTCCACCCGACACTTGTGAACCTTTACGGGTGCGAAGTCGGTGACGGCTCCCGTATCGGGGCCTTTGTGGAGATCCAGAAGGGCGCCTTTATCGGCGAACGCTGCAAGATCTCATCGCACACCTTCGTCTGCGAAGGCGTGACGATCGAGGACGAGTGCTTCATCGGCCATGGCGTCATGTTCACCAATGACCGCTTCCCGCGCGCCACCAACCCGGATGGCTCGCCCCAGTCGGACGCTGACTGGACGCTGGAACTCACGCGCGTGAAACGCCAGGTCTCGATCGGCTCCAACGCGACCATCGTCTGCGGCATCACGATCGGTGAAGGCGCGCTGATCGCGGCCGGCGCCGTGGTGACAAAAGACGTTCCCGATTTCGCAGTCGTCGCGGGCTGCCCGGCCAAGGTGCTGGGCGATGTCCGCTCGATGGCGACAGACAAGAAAACTCAGGCTTTGAACGGCGTTGTTGAAAAGGGTGTGGGCTGATGACCGCCAGTACGGAAAAGAAGGCGGCTAAACCCCGCAAGAAGGCGATTGCCGCGAAAGGTCCGACCGTGGAGGTCCTGTCAGGCCCGCGAGTCGAACCGAAGCGTGAAATCCTGAATATCGGCGTGATCGGCTACGGCTATTGGGGCCCGAACCTGGTCCGCAACTTCGCGGAACTCTCCGACGCGCGCGTTCACACGGTCGCTGACCTGAACCCGAAAGCCCTCGAAGTCGTCAAGAAGCGCTACCCGGCCACCAACGTCACCACCGACGTGCAGGCGATGATCCGCGATCCGGAAATCGACGCGGTCGCCATCGCAACCCCGGTCTCGACCCACTTCTCGCTCGCCATGGCCGCTCTCAAGGCCGGCAAGCACGTCTGGCTCGAAAAGCCGATGACCGAAACCTCGATGCAGGCCCGCGCACTGATCGAGGAAGCCAACAAGCGCGGCCTCACGCTGCATGTCGACCATACCTTCGTCTACACCGGCCCGGTGAAGAAGATGCGCGAGATGGTCCAGAACGGCGATCTCGGCAAGACGCTGTACTACGACTCGACCCGCATCAATCTCGGCCTGTTCCAGCGAGACGTTAACGTGATCGCGGACCTCGCCGTCCACGACTTCTCGATCCTGGATTATGTGTTCGAGCAGCACCCGATCGCCGTGTCGGCCTCAGGCATCAATCACTACCCGGGAACGCCGGAAAACCTGGCCTTCATCACCCTGTTCTACGAAACCGGCTTCATCGCCCACGTTAACGTCTCGTGGCTGGCGCCAGTGAAAGTGCGCACGATCCTGATCGGCGGCACAGAGAAGATGATTACTTTCGACGAACTTCAACCGTCCGAGAAACTGAAAATCTACGACAAGGGCGTATCGTTCACGGATGACCCGGCGAAGATCCATGAAATGCGTGTCGGCTATCGCGCCGGCGACATGTGGGCGCCGAAGGTCGACAGCTCCGAAGCGCTGCTCGTCGAAGGCAAGCACTTCGTGGACTGCATCCGCACCGGCAAGACCCCGATCTCGAATGGCGAGTTCGGGTTCCGCATGGTCGAGCTGATCGAAGCCGCCACTGCCTCCATGCGGGGCCGCGGCGAAACCATCCACCTCCCCCGCAAATCGAGCAAGTGAGCCAGACCACCATGGGCGTCCCGTTCGTCGACCTCAAAGCACAGTACCATTCCATCAAGGCGGAAATTGACGCCGCCCTGATCGGCACCATGGAATCGTGCGCCTTCACGCTCGGGCCGGAAGTCGCCCAGCTCGAGAAGGACTTCGCTGTCTACGCCGGCACGAACTTCGCCGCCGGCGTCAACAACGGCACGTCCGCCCTGCACCTCGCTCTTCTCGCCGCCGGCGTCGGCCCCGGCGACGAAGTGATCACGGTTCCCTTCACCTTCATCGCCTCCGCCTCAGCAATCCACTACACGGGCGCAAAGCCGGTGTTCGTCGACATCGACCCGGTCACCTTCACAATGGACCCGGCCGCGATCGAAGCCGCCATCACGCCGCGCACCAAAGCCATCGTCCCGGTCCACCTGTTCGGCCAGATGGCCGACATGGCGCCGATCATGGCGATCGCGAAGAAGCACAACCTGTTCGTGCTGGAAGACGCAGCCCAGGCTCACGGCGCCGAATACAATGGCAAGCGCGCAGGCTCGTTCGGCGATGCGACCGGCTTCTCCTTCTATCCGGGCAAGAACATGGGCGCCGCTGGCGAAGGCGGCATGACCGTCACCCCGCACGCCGAGATCAACCGCAAGGTCCGCATGCTGCGCGACTGGGGCGCGGAGAAGAAATATCACCACGAGATCATCGGCTACAACATGCGCCTGGAAGGTATCCAAGGCGCAGTCCTCCGCGTGAAACTGAAATACATCGAGAAGTGGACCGAGATGCGCCGTGAAGCGGCCGCCCGCTACAAGTCGATGTTCGAAGGCACGGGCGTCGTCACGCCGGTGGCGCTCGACAACCGCCGTCACGTCTACCACATCTACGCCATCCGCACGAATGATCGCGCGCGCTGGATCGACGAGCTGAACAAGAAAGGCATCCAGACGGGGATTCACTACCCCTTCCCGCTGCACACCCTGAAGGCCTTCGACTTCCTCGGCTACAAGCAGGGCCAGTTCCCGCATTCGGAAAAGGCCGCGGCTGAAGTGCTGTCGCTGCCGATGTTCCCGGAACTGACCTCCGTCCAGCAGGAAGAAGTGGTCGCCGCGGTGGCCGCACTTCAAAAAGACGCGCTGCAAACGGCGTAGGACTGAATACGGAGCCGTCGCGATGCGGCGGCCCCGCGAACTTCAAGCAAGAACGACACGTAGATTTCGGGTGATGGGACAATGAAGATCGAAGGCGCAAAAATCCTGGTGACCGGCGGAGCCGGACTCATCGGCTCCACTACGATCGACCAGCTGCTCGCCAACGAGAACCCGGCCGAGATCGTCATCCTCGACAACATGTCGCGCGGCACGACCCGCAACCTCGAGAGCGCGCTCAAGGACGAGCGGGTCAAGCTCATCCAGGGCGACATCCGCGACAAGGACCTTGTCTACAAAGTCACCGAAGGCATGGACGCGGTCATCCACATGGCCGCCATCCGCATCACGGCCTGCGCCGCCGATCCGCGCGAAGCCATGGAAGTCATGAACGACGGCACGTTCAACGTCATCGACGCCGCCCACAAGGCCGGCGTGAAGAAGGTGCTCGCCGCCTCCTCCGCCTCGATCCTCGGCCTCGCTGACTCATTCCCGACGACCGAAGATCACCACCCCTACAACAACCGCACCTGGTACGGCGCCTCGAAGATCATGCTTGAGGGCCTGCTGCGGTCCTACAACGACATGTACGGCCTGAACTATGTCGCGATGCGCTACTTCAACGTTTACGGCCCGCGCATGGACGTGGAAGGCAAGTACACCGAAGTGCTCGTCCGCTGGGTCCAGCGCATCAGCGCCGGCACGCCCCCGCTGATCCTCGGCGACGGCAAGACGTCGATGGACTTCATCTACATCGAAGACCTCGCCCGCGCGAACGTGCTGGGCCTCAAGTCTGACGCTACCGACGAAGTCTTCCACATCGCCTCGGGCGTCGAAACCTCGCTCAGCGAACTTGCCGCCACCACGATGAAAGTCATGGGCGCGCCGAAGGACATGGTTCCCGAATACGGTCCCGAGCGCAAAGTGAACGCTGTCTCGCGCCGCCTCTCGTCGACCGAAAAGGCCGAACGCCTCCTCGGCTTCAAGGCTGAAGTCAGCCTCGAGGAAGGCGTCCGTCGCTTCGTCGCTTGGTGGGAAGCCAACAAGGACAGGTTCAACTAATGATCCCGATCATCAAACCTGTGATGGACCAGCGCGAGGCGGATGCCGCATCGCGCGTGATCCTGTCCGGCTGGATCACGCAGGGCCCCGAAGTCGCGGCCTTCGAGAAAGAGTTCGCCGAATTCGTCGGCGCCGGTCACGCGACCGCCGTCTCTAACTGCACGACCGGCCTTCACCTCGCCCTCCTCGTCGCCGGCGTCGGCCAGGGCGATGAAGTCATCACCGTTTCGCACTCCTATATCGCAACCGCCAACTCGATCCGCTATTGCGGCGCCGAGCCGGTGTTCATCGACGTCGATCCCGCGACCCACAACATGGATCCCGCGCTGATCGAAGCTGCGATCACGCCGAAGACGAAAGCCATCCTGCTCGTCCACCAGATGGGCATGCCGGCCGATCTCTCGGCCATCGTCGCCATCGGCAAGAAACACAATCTGCCCGTGATCGAAGACGCTGCCTGCGCCGCCGGCTCCGAAATCCTCTGGGAAGGCCAGTGGGAAAAGATCGGCCGCGTCCGTGGCGACGTCGCCGTGTTCTCCTTCCACCCGCGGAAGATCATGTCGACGGGCGATGGCGGCATGCTCACCACGCCGCACGCCGACTGGAACGCCAGGTTCAAGCTGCTGCGCCAGCACGGCATGTCGGTTCCCGATACCGTCCGCCACGGCTCCAACCAGGTGATCTTCGAAACGCACCCAGTGCTCGGCTACAATTATCGCATGACCGACATCCAGGCCGCCGTTGGCCGCGAACAGCTGCGCCGCCTGCCCGGCATCGTGGCGCGCCGCCGCGAGATCGGCGAGATGTACAAGCAGCTGCTCGCTCCGGCCCAATGGATCGGCCTGCCGCAGGAACCGTCCTGGGCCCGCTCCAACTGGCAATCGTTTGCCGTGCGCCTGCCTGAACACGCTGACCAGCGCGGCGTGATGCAGGCGATGCTCGACGCCGGAATCTCTACGCGCCGCGGCATCATGTGTTCGCATCGCGAGGATGGCTACAAGAACAGCCCGCACCCGCCGCTTCCGCATTCAGAGGGCTGCCAGGACCGCACGATTGTCCTGCCGCTCTATCCGCAGATGACTGACGACGATATCCGCATGGTTGCCGATACGCTGATCAAGGCGACCAAGCCATGACCTCGACAATCGCCGAAACAGCGCCAGCTGAAGTCGTGGCTGCATCCGGCGATCCGGGCATGCGCGGCAGGACAAGCGATCGCGTCATCCACATCCGGCCCAGCCGCGGTCTTCTCGACCTCGGGCTCGACCAGGTCTGGAGCTATCGGCATCTTCTGTTCACGCTGGTCCGCCGCGATGTGAGCGTTCAGTACAAGCAGGCTGCTCTGGGCGCCGGCTGGGCTGTCATCCAGCCGATCTTCGCCGTGATCATCTTCACGATCATCTTCTCGCTGTTCGCGAAGCTGCCGATCCCGGGCAACATCCCCTATCCGATTTTCGCTTTTGCAGCCGTTCTGCCGTGGAACTATTTTGCCGACAGCGTGCGCCGCGCTTCAACCAGCCTCGTGCAGGAAGAAGAGCTGGTGAAGAAGGTCTTCTTCCCGCGCCTCGTGCTCCCGCTCAGCGGCGTCCTGACGCCGATCATCGATTTCCTGATCGGCCTGTGCGTGCTGGTCATCATGATGGCGTTCTTCGGCATCTGGCCCAGCTGGCGCTTCATCGCCATCCCGTTCCTGATCGCGTTTGCCGGCATGACCGCACTGACGGTCTCGCTCTGGCTGGCGCCGATCAACGTCCGCTATCGCGACGTGCGCCACACTCTGCCCTTCCTCCTGCAGATCTGGATGTATGGTTCGCCCGTCGTCTATTCGTCGACGATCGTCCCCGAAGCCTGGAAATGGGTTTTCGCGGTCAATCCGATGGTTGGCGTGATCGACGGCTTCCGATGGGTGATTTTCGGCAGCGAAGTCCTGACGCTGAACTCGCTGGCGATCGGCGCCCTGATCGTCGCTCCCCTGCTTTTTGGCGGCCTTGTTTTCTTCCGGAAACTTGAACGCACGTTCCCGGATGTAATCTGATGAACACCCTCGCCATCAAAGCCGAAGGTCTCGGGAAGAAGTATCAGCTCGGAGCGCTCGGCTCCAAGCATGACTCGCTGCGCGATGCGCTGCAGTCCGTCTTCGCGAAGAAGGAAAAGGAGTCCGGGGAGTTCTGGGCTCTGAAGGACGCCAGCTTCGAAATCGGCCGCGGCGAGAATGTCGGCATTGTCGGCCTGAACGGCGCGGGCAAGTCGACGCTGCTCAAGATCCTCTCGCAGATCGTTACGCCGACGACAGGTTCTGCCGAAATCACCGGCCGCCTTGGCGCGCTGCTTGAAGTCGGCACGGGCTTCCACCGCGAACTCACGGGCCGGGAGAACGTCTTCCTCTATGGCTCGATCCTCGGCATGGACCGCCAGGAAGTCGCCAAGAAGTTCGACGCCATCGTCGAGTTCTCTGAAATCGGCAAGTTCATCGACACGCCGGTCAAACGTTACTCAAGCGGCATGTATGTGCGCCTGGCTTTTGCGGTCGCCGCGCACCTCGATCCGGATATTCTGTTGCTTGATGAAGTGCTCGCAGTGGGGGATTTCAGCTTCCAGAAAAAGTGCATCGATTTCGCAAAAGCCCTGCAAAAACGGGGCTCTACGATCCTGTTCGTGTCGCACAACATGTTCTCGATCAAGACGATGTGCCCCCGTGTGATCTACCTGCAGAAGGGCCAAGTGGTATTTGACGGCCCCACCGACCAAGCCCTTCGTCTCTACGAAAACGACAGCAAGCTCGCGGCGTTGCCTTGGTTCCGCTCGCCAGACAGCCCGCCACTCAACATCACGAATGTCGAACTTCTCACTGAGGATGGACAGGCGAGAACGATGTTCAACTATGGCGAGCGGATGAGGATGCGCATCTCGTATCAAGCGACGCGGCCCATCGAGGCGCCTCACTTCGTTTGCGCGATCCGGCGTTCGGACGACGTCATGTGCTGCAATTACAGCAGCTGGAGTGATGGAGCTCCCTTCAATGTCATAGACGGTGAAGGCGTGATCGATATGCTGACGCCGCCGCTCAGCCTTGTGTCGGACCAGTATTCCGTAGAGGTCCTGGTGCGCGAGAAGCAAACCGGCTCCATCATAACCGCTCAATCCGGCGCCACATTCCATCTCCGTCACGATGTCTTCGATGCAGCAGGGTTTGGCGTATTCCACCAGCAGGCGCAGTGGTCTAATGGCAGCCTTCGCTGAACCACTGATCTTGATCGCCGCCAGCGGCCTGGCGCGTGAAGTGTTAGCCGTCGTGCGCGGGCATGGCCTCTACGATGTTATCGGTTTTCTCGACGACGCCCCATCACTAGCCGGCGCAAAGATTGACGGCGTGCCTGTGTTGGGCGCGCTGGACACCATAGCGGCATATCCCTCGGCGAGAATGATTGTGTGCGCAGGGCACGGCGCGGTGCGAGACCGGATCGTCACACGCCTCGCGAATCTTGGCATTTCGTCATCACGGTTTGCGGCTGTTGTGCACCCATCTGTGGAAGTACCGCAAGGATGCGAACTGGGAGCGGGATCAATCATTCTAGCTGGCGTTGTGCTGACAACCGCCGTCTCAATCGGCGAGCATGTTGTGATCATGCCGAATGTCACGCTAACGCATGATTGTGCGCTTCATGACTACGCAACCGTGTGCGCCGGAACGGCGCTGGGTGGAAGCGTTGTCATTGAGCGCGCAGCTTACCTAGGTATGAACTCATCGGTGCGTGAGGGTCTGACCGTTGGGCCACGTGCGACACTTGGAATGGGCTCTGTGCTTCTGACAAATGCGCCTGCGGGTGAGACGTGGGTCGGCGTACCGGCCCGTGCGCTGTCATCACATTCCTCGAGTATCACCACGACTGTCGAAACAGCTACGACGTCGCCTTCTGGAGAGAGCTGATGCCGACATTCGATGTCGTTGTGCCCTGCTACAACTACTCCAGATTTCTGGAGTATTGTGTAAAGAGCGCGCTGAATCAGGAAGGCGCCGATGTGCGCGTTTTGATCATTGACGACTGCTCGAGCGATGACTCAGCGGTCGTTGGTCAAAGGCTCGCCAAAGAAGACTCAAGAGTGGAGTTTCGCAGGCATGAGCAGAACCAGGGGCATATTGCCACCTACAATGAAGGCCTGATCGGCTGGGCGAAGGCAGATTATTGCATGCTGCTTTCCGCCGATGATGCCTTGTGCCCGGGTGCGTTTGCACGCGCGCTGAAAGTCTTCGAAGCCTCGAATGATGTCGGGCTGGTCTATGGACTGGCGTGCATCGTTACGAATGAGGGCGAATTCCAGTTTCCGGCTGGCAATGATTTCGTGTCAACGCAGACCATAACGGGCAAGGAGTTTCTCAGAATCTGCTGCGAAGAAGGCAACCCGGTCCCCACGCCAACAGCGATCGTCAGGACTGCTTTGCAGCAAAACCTGGGAGGCTACCGAAAAGACCTCCCGCATACCGGCGACATGGAAATGTGGATGCGATTTGCGCGTCACGGGTCCGTGGGCATCGTGCGGTCGGTCCAGGCCGAGTATCGCATTCACGGTAGCAATATGTCGGCTCAGTATTACGCGCGCGTTCTGAGCGACAGGCACGAACTGGTGCTCACATGTCTCGATGCACTCAGTCCAATTCTTGATACCGACGCAGATGCGCGAAACTGGATATCTTCGATGTACACGCGCCTGCTTATCGAGGCCGAGCAAAAAGCGATAAACGCATTCGATTACGGCGACAGCGCCGCATATGAAGCCTGGCTTGGATTCGCTGAGGAGATGGTCGCAAAATTGAACCGGCCGAAGCGATCTCGCCGATTGGCAGCACGAAAACTGGCAGGCCCGAAGTTGTGGCAGCTTCTTCGCCGGGCGCAGAAAATCTGGAACCCGAACCTTCCTGATGCTCAGCCGCTCCATACGGGTTGGCTGCCGTCGCATATGGAAATCATTGGAAAGTGGCCGGTTGCCCCTTGAAAAACAGGCGCTGGCGCGATCCTGCGCCTTTAGCGGCAAGCGCTTGAGCCTGACGACGATCTGCTCGATCGGGTTGATGTCAGAGGTGTAGGACGGCAGGAACCGCACCCGGGCGCCGGCCTTTGTCGCAGCGCAGATTGATCGGTTCCTACCGAACGGCTCAAGCCGCTTGTTGGTCCGTCATCAGCTGAAACGGTTGGATCTTTTGGTCCACCTCAGACTCTGGAATTCGTCGTACGTTTGCGCTGATCCCTCATCATACGATCCCGTCCTCCGGCGTATTCCGCTGGCGCAATCCCATGGAGAGCCGTGTGAGGTCGGCTCTCATTGCAGCCAGCGCCAGACCTTGATCGCCGTTTGCGCCTCGTCGGGAAAAGCGAGCCAGTTGAGGTTCGGCCACTCGTCGCGGAATTGATATGCCGACGCACCACGATGGCAGACAAGCCGGTTCAGCACCGCCGCGACATGTCCACTGCAAGTCGATCGCCGACATCGATCGAGCGAGCCTCGCCAGTATCCGTTTCCGGGCGCCGTTGTTGAGTTGATCGTGAACGAAGTCGAGGCACCAGACCTCATTCGTGCGCAAGGAGTGCGGGCGCTGCGTCGATGAGCGATCATCTTCCGCCAGCGTGGCCGTTTGGTCCGCAGCGCCAGGCCTTTTTCATGATGGAACCTGCAGGCCACGTTGCATCCAACGCGGGGGCCCCTGCACTTCAACATAATTCGCGCGCTGATATCCATGGCGAATACGCGCCCAACGGTTTTGTGCCTGCCATGTCGGACTTCCGTTCGTGGATCGCGAGTCGATGGCTTGCTCTGTGCGAAACGATGATGGTGCGCCAAGTGAGAGGCGCGCCGCAGCTGTAGCCAAGTGTTGCAACGACGTAGCCTTCACACTGCTTTCTGGCGCTAGCCGGAGCACAATATCCAAACCAGGCGCGAGGCCGCACCGCGTTGAAGCGCCTCCGCCGCGCCTCGATTGTCACGCAAGCCTGTTTTGAGAGGAAGTGGGAGTTCTCGCCGTTGGGAAGTGGATCGCGTGAAGCGCTTTGTCGGCTTCTGAGGAACCTTCAACCCCTCGTGGCGCCACATCCACTCAGCCTGGTTGTGATTCACAGCCCAGCCAGCCCCCGATAACAGCGGCGACCGTATTGCACCATCCATCGACTGGCCCCACGAGATCAGCGCATCAATCTGCCGAAGCCTCGCGACGATCTATTCCCGCTTGCAGCGATTCCCTGCCATCTGCCTTCTCTAGCCCATCCAAGAGCATACCTAGGATGGACTGCTTCAAAGATGGCGGGTCATCTGTTCCAGACGCGACAGGATCGGTCAGACCGGACGGTTAAAAGGCAGGTGAGATCTCTGCCGCCGCACGCCACAAAAAAAGCGAAGCGACCAGCCGGGCTGGTCGCTTCGATGTTGTAGCTACCGATCCCGTCCAGCCACGCCAGAGTGGCGTCGCTGCAAGGCGTGACTAATGGCTTAGATCAGAAAATCCGAACCATGGGCGATCGCATCGAACAACGGGTGCGGTGCGTTGATTTGCGAGTTGTCGTAGGCTTCAAGTACATCACTGCCTACTGCATGGAACTCGTTTCCAAAGAACGAAGCCAAATCGAGCTTGGCCAACAGGAAACTCAGCGACACTTGCGGAGAGGTGGAATTCGACGCCACAGGCTGCTCGCTGACAGGCGCGATGCTGTTCGGCAGGGTAGAGATCGTGTCCGTCGCTGCATCGTCGGCAGCTCCAGCTTCTCCGTAGCTCAGCTCGACGTCGAACGCTGCGATCCTGACGCCAGGCGCAAGGACGACTTCGGTGCTGCCGTGGATGATGTTGCCTTGGGCATCGGTGTAGGACTCCCCGGCCGCGGTGAGACCAATCACGTGAATTGAAGACTCGGCAAGCGACCGAAGCTCGGACGCTTGCGAAACGCCATCCTGGTTGGCGTCTTCCCAGACGAGGAAATCACCAAACGCATCGTCATCGGCCGACAGGATACCATCGCCGTTTGAGTCGAACGCCTTGAGCCCTTCGAGGTCGGTGGATGCGCCAGGCAGATCCGAAACGAATGAGATTTCGGAAATGCCGTTGATTGCGCCATCACCATTTCTATCCAGCGCCAGGAACGCGTCACCGACGCCTGCCCAGCTGCCCAGCTCGAGCACGCCATCATCATCGAAGTCGAACGAAACGTTCGAGGCGAGATTCAGACCGTCTCCGCCCAGATCCAAGATGATCGGAGCTGCAGCGCTTTGCGGCTGGAAGAGCACATCTACGAAGTAGCTTGCGGCATTCCAGGAAGCGGTCGGGAACAGGCCTGTTCCCTCTGCATAGACGCCGGCGTTGACGGGCGCGGTCAGCAACCCATCAGAGCTCGGGCGGGCGGCTGCATGATAGCTGCCCGTATTGGCGTAGCTCTCGACGGCGCCCTGCCCGTTGTTGAAAACGTAGCTGTAGGAGACCGTGTAGGTCTGGCCCGCGACGATCGAGATTGCAGACGACAGCGTTCCGACCTGCCAGCCGGTTGCGCCGGCTGCGGATGTCACCGTGACAGTGCCGATCTTGACGCCTGCGGAGTTCCACAGCGACAGAGCACGGACATCCGTATCGTCCGCATCCGCAGCGCCGCGGTAGTACTGAAGCGACGTGATCTGACCGGCCTGGGCCGCCGTGAACTTCGTACCGAGCTCGTAGTTCACCGCGTCCGTCGTTCCCGATTCGAAAGCTGCGGGCGTGGCGCTGGCCGCGAAGAGGCGCGAAGGCGTTACCGGCGTTTCGACCACGTCCGTGACGGTCACAGTCACAGCTTTGGTGGTCGCCGCGGCGATGCCATCCGAAGCGCTGACGATGATGTCGTAAACGTTGTTCGCGCCCGTATCGGTGGGAGCCTCGTAATTCGGAGCCGTGACAAAGGCCAATGCGCCGGTCGATGCATTGATCGTGAACCTGGCTGCGTCGACGCCGCCGGAGATCGCGTAGGTGATCGGATTGCTTTGCGCATCCGTCGCCGTGACCGACCCGACAGCGGTGCTGTTTTCCGCAATGGTGTAG